>JACXTT010000160.1_pt1 | contig 104849 bp, 87 predicted proteins | sample 9270951 | NCBI WGS metagenome assembly JACXTT01 (sample SAMN15532306, study PRJNA645909) | rock metagenome | isolation source: weathered quartz diorite | place: Puerto Rico | collected 2017-06-21 | reverse complement strand
CGCAACTGGCGGAAGCCGAAGGCGGCAACGACCAGACGGAACGGAAACAGAAATTCGTGGAATTGCTGGCCAGGGTGCAAGGCGCCGGCGCGTGAGCCGGAGTGTTGTCCTTTCTGAAATACTCTTCTTTTTTGGGAAAACCGACTCACCTTCTATTGGTACGATAAGAATGTTCCCTACCAAAGGTTTGTTTAAGGCGAGAGCCTATCCGGCGCTTTGACAGCGAGAACCAAGTGACAGGTGAAGAGCGAACCTACTGCGTTCTGGTGGCGGACGATTCTCCCGTCGGCCGTAAGCTGCTCGAGCACACGCTCGGAGAAGAAGAACGATTTTGCTTGCTCCAGGCCCAGAACGGGAGCGAAGCGCTCGAATTGTTCGCGAAACACTCGCCAGAAATTGTCATCACAGATTGGATCATGCCAGATTGTTCCGGTCCGGAACTATGCGAACGTATCCGGGGAAGCGGCCAACGAGGCTACGCCTACATCATTTTGCTTACGAGCAACACGGATAAGGAAAGCATCGTAAAAGGCCTCAGCGCCGGCGCCGATGATTACCTTACCAAGCCTTTCGATCGTGGCGAGCTGCTGGCGCGGATTGGCGTGGGATGCAGGTTTATCGAATTGCATCGGGAAATCGATGCTAAGAACATACTGCTGGCGGAAATGGCAAACACCGACCCCCTCACTGGCTTGCCGAACCGCCGGGCGATAGAGGAATGGGCGGCGCGGCAATTGCGCGGGGCGGCGCGGCACGGTTATGCCCTCTGGGTTGTGCATGCGGACGTGGATTGCTTTAAGAACATCAACGACAACTATGGCCATGATGCAGGGGATATGGTGCTACGGAAATTCGGCGAAATAATGAAAGAATTTACCCGGGCATCGGATATTTGCGGGCGGATGGGCGGCGATGAATTCTTACTGGTGCTAACACATGTCGACGAAAAGCACATCGCAACTACGGTGGATCGCCTGCGCGGGCAGTTCGCCTCGCGGAAATTTCATCTTGGCGGAGAGAGTGTATCGGTGACCGCAAGCTTCGGAATTACCGGATACCAGGGAAAAGAACCTCCGGAATTCTCCCAGCTGGTCCGGCAAGCCGACAGGGCGCTTTATGAGGCGAAACGTGCCGGGCGCAATAAAGTCATGCCCGAGTCCCGCTGAAGCGATTTCCTCACGTTTCCAAATCCATTGCCAAATTTGTCTGAGTATTCCGAACTATGGTAAGAGTTCAGAAGCACAGGTGTTCGTAAATGGACAATCGTTCCACAAAGACGGCGTTTTTGAGCGGCGGGGTCGCGGTCGTCACAGGGGCCGGCTCGGGTATTGGACGCGCGCTGGCGCAAAGACTCTCAGAGGCGGGATTGTCGCTGGCGCTCGGGGATATTGATGAAAAGGGATTGCTGGAAACCGCGGCGTCGCTCCCGGGAAAAGCCGCGGGAGTTTCGACGCACGTGCTGGACGTTTCCGATGAGGCGGGTGTGCGTGCCTTTGCCGAGGATGTGCGCAGCCATCACGGGCGAGTGACGCTGCTGATCAACAATGCAGGTGTGGCACTGCACGGCAAGTTTGAAGAAATATCGCTGGACGATTTGCGCTGGCTTATGGGAATCAATTTCTGGGGAACGGTATACGGCGTGAAGTATTTTCTGCCGATTTTGAAACAACAGATGCGTGCGCAGATCGTGAATATATCGAGTGTTTTCGGGCTGGTAGCGCCGGCGGGCCAGAGCGCGTATTCCGCCAGTAAGTTTGCAGTGCGTGGATTCACCGAGGCTTTGCGCCATGAATTGGAAGACACACCGGTGTTCGTTTCTTGCGTGCACCCGGGAGGGATTCGGACGCGGATCGCTTTGTTAGCGAGGCTCGGGGCGAATACTCCCCCGGAAAGCAAGAAAGACGCCCTCTCGCGATTCGAACGGCTGGCAAAGACGTCACCGGAAGCGGCAGCGGAACGAATCCTGAAAGGCGTGGAACGCCGGGAACCGCGCATCCTGATCGGTTTCGATGCGCTCCAGATCGATGTAGTACAACGGTTGCGGCCGGCGTCGTACTGGAATTCACTGGCGCGCCGAGTTCAGGATCCTGGTCGCGGAGGTTGATAACTTTGACGAAGTTTGGTGTGGGGGATATACTCCGCCGCGGGAAAGCGATTTGACCTCCGATCAATTGGGCCCCGATAGAGTAAGGAGAGAAAAATGGCGTTTGCGCTGGCAGGGAAGACGTCGGATGTCGCGCCAGGGACAATCCGCGAATTTCAACTGGAGGGGAAGGCTATCGCGGTAGCTCATGTCGGGGAGATGTTCTACGCCATCAGCAATACCTGCCTGCATCGAGGCGGACCGCTAGGGCAAGGACTTCTCGAAGGAGATATGGTTACCTGTCCGTGGCACGGGTGGGAGTACGACATAACGACGGGAAAGATCAAGCAGAACGCGACCGTGGGCGTAGCTTGTTATCGTGTCGAGGTCAGGGGAGACGACATTTTCGTTGACGCGAGCTGATACAGCTTGTAAATAATTGAAAGTAAATAACTTAACCTGTTTCTTAGCGTCTCTGATGAGCTAAGCGCAAACTACAAGACCAGATTTTCCCCAGGAAAAACACGCTAATCCCACATTTCGTTTCGCTTTTCCCTCGGCCCCGTGTATAGTTTTGCCGACTCAAGTCTCGATGGCGACTTCGACCCCGCAACGACACTACTGGATATTCAGCGCCGACCCGCATCACTACCACTGGGATACGCTCTTCGTTAAAGGCAAGGAGATGTGGCATGGCGCGGAGGCAAAGCCCGACGCGCTACGTGCGCTCAAGCAGGTGCGAAAAGGGGACCGCGTGCTGTGTTACCACTCGGCGCCGGAGCGATCGCTGTATTCGATTGCCGAAGTGACGCGTGATCCTTACCCCGACCCGCACGATCACAAAGGGAAAAACCTGGTTGCAGACCTGCGCGCATTTGACCGGTTGCCTCGCCAAGTGACATTGGCAGAGCTGCGGGCCAATCCGGCGCTGAAGAAAATGAAGCTGGTAAAAAACGTGAGGATTTTGATTTCATCCATTACGGACATCGAGTACCAGGAAATTCTGCGCATGGCCGGGATCGTGGCTTCGCCGGGAATTCCCCTGCCCTGAACCATTGCCCATGGGCGGTACAACGCCGGACCAATTTCCACGAATCAAAAAACTGAGGTAAGAGATGGCTTTCGCTCGCCGCTCGGGTATCATCGTCCTCTGCTTGACCGCGTTTATGACACTTTCAGCGCAAAAACCGCGTAATAACGAAATGCTGGAAGGCATTCCGTCAGGGAAGACACGCGTTACTGATCTAAGCTACGCGATCAACGACAAATTGGTGCCGTGGCCAGGCGATGCACGGTGGTTCGAGGCGAAAGTCAACGCCAGCGTGGAGAGAAACGGGTATTTCACCCGCAGCTTCTGGATGTTGGAACATTACGGCACACATTTGGATGCGCCGATACACTTCCCTCCGGGCAAGATGACTGTGGATGAAATCCCGGCGCGAAAATTGTTTGGACCGGCGGTCGTGCTCGACGTGCGGACGGAGAGCACGAAAGATGCGGATTATCAGATGCCTCCAGAGAAGATTGCAGAATGGGAAGAGCGCCACGGGCGGATACCTGAGGGAGCGATTGTGCTCTTGCGGACGGGTTGGGCGTCCCGCTGGCCGGATGCGCAACGCTACCGGAATCAGGACGCGCAAGGGCGGATGCATTTTCCCGGGTATTCGTTGGAGGCGGCTAAGCTACTGATAGAACGAAAAGTCAGCGGGCTGGGCTGCGACACCATGAGCGTGGACTATGGGGCTAGCGGAGATTTTGCGGTGCACCATGCCGCACTGGGGGCGAGCTTGTATCATCTCGAAAATCTGGCGGACCTGAGTGAATTGCCGGAAGCGGGCGCCTTCCTGGTGGTCGCACCCATCAAGCTGGCAGGAGGGTCCGGGGGGGCGGTCCGAGTATTTGCGCTGCTGCCGTGACGGGTCTGCAATTCGTCAAAACATTTTCAAAGTGATTTGCGTCTGAGTAGAGGGGTTCAGGCGAGGGGTGGGAGCATGAAATCAAAGAAGTTCCAGAGGACCATACTGGCATTTTTGTGCGTGGTTGTGTTCGTTATTGTTCCAGCGCAAGCGCAAACGCAGGAGTTTCCCGTGACCTCGCGCACGCTCAAGAACGGGATGAAAGTGCTGGTGCAGAGCGATCACAGCATTCCCAACGTCGCTTTATATATTTTTTACCGAATCGGGTCACGCAACGAGCGCCCTGGTACAACGGGATTGTCCCATTTCTTCGAGCACATGATGTTCAACGGGGCAAAGAAGTACGGGCCGGGTGAGCTTGACAAAGTGATGGAAGGGAACGGGGGTTCGAACAACGCGTACACGACGCAGAATGTAACGGTCTACCAGGACTGGTTTCCCCGCACGGAGCTTGCATTGATTTTCGATATCGAGGCAGATCGCATCCGGGATTTGAACTTTGATCCGCAAAAGATCGAGTCGGAACGCGGCGTGGTGGCCAGTGAGCGGCGGCTGAGCGTGGATAACAACAACAGCGGAATACTGGACGAACAGATTTGGGCGACAGCATATCTGGCGCACCCGTACCAGTGGCCTGTTGTTGGATGGATGAGCGACATCGAGCATTGGACAATCGCGGATCTGAAGCGCCATTTTGAAATGGGCTATTCGCCAAGCAACGCGACGATGGTGGTGGTTGGAGATGTGACAACGGAGGAAGTCTTTCAGCTATGCGAGAAATTTATCGAGCCAATCCCCTCGCACGCGCCACCCCCGCCGGTAACGACGGTCGAACCGGGGCAGCTGGGCGAACGGCGGTTGGTGGTGCACAAGCCGGCGGAACTTCCGCTGCTGATCATCGGGTACCACATTCCGCAAACGAATAGTCCGGATTTCTACGCTTTGAATATTCTGCGGACAGTGCTCTTTCAGGGAGAGAGTTCGCGAATGTATCAGCGGCTGGTGGACAAGGATCAAATCGCGCTGGCGGTCGACAGTCACGTTGAGAACGCCTTCGACCCGACGCTGCTCGAAATCAGTGCACAGCCGAAACAGGGAGTGGACCCGCAGGCGTGCGAGAAAGCCATCTATGAAGAGCTGGACCGTATGAAAAATGCGGGCATCGCCGATAAGGAACTGGAGAAGGCCAAGAACATCCGGCTGGTCGAGTTTTACCGGCAGATGAGAACGATCAGCGGACGGGCTAACACGATCGGAACCTACGAGGTTTTCTTCGGCGACTATAACCGGCTGTTCGAAGCGGCAAAGAACTACGGAGGCGTGACGAAGGAGGATGTACAGCGCGTGGCGAAAACCTATTTCGGCGCGAACAATCGCACGGTAGCGACATTGCTTCCCGAGAATGTGGAGAAGGCAAAACAATGAAAATCAGGAATGCATTTCGCCTTTTCGTTCTCGCGACCGTCAGCCCGATGATTTGTTCAGCGGCGTCCGCGCAGTCACTGCACCTTCCTTCCCATGAGAAAGTTGTTCTCAAAAACGGGCTCACTGTCCTGCTGATGGAAAAACATGGTGTTCCGATGGTTAGTTTTTCGGCGATCGTGAAAACAGGGTCGGCCGCGGACCCTTCGGGGCAGGAGGGGGTGGCCTCCGCGACGGCGGAGCTGCTCCGCAAAGGAACAAAGAACCGCTCCGCGCAGCAGTTCGCAGTGGACCTCGATTTTATCGGCGGAACATTCGAAGCCGGCGCGGGCCCGGACTTTACGACAATCTCCGGGGAATTTTTGACGAAGGACCTGCCGCGCGGGCTGGACCTGTTTGCCGACGCGATGCTGCGGCCGACATTTCCGCAAGAAGAAACCGATAAGCTGCTGTCGCAGGATATCGACGGGGTGAAGGCGGCAAAGGACGACCCGGACTCAGTCCTGTTTCCCTATTTCGACGGCTATCTGTTGAGCGGGCATCCCTACGGCCGGCCGGGCGGCGGTGATGAACTTTCCCTGAAAAACATCAAGCGCGAGGCGATCGTAAAGTTCTACGAAACGTATTATGCACCGGGGAACATGATCTTCGCGGTTGCCGGGGATTTCCGCGCCACTGAAATGCGCCAAAAAGTGGAGGAAGCGCTAGGCACATGGCCGGCGAAGACCGTTCCGGCTTTGCCCATCCCTGCGGCCGCGCCCGCGAAGGGGAAGCGGCTTCTGCTGATCGACAAGCCAGACGCCACGCAGACCTATTTCGCGATCGGAAATGTAGGGACGGCGGCGAACGATCCGGATCGCGTGGCGATCCGTGTGGTGAATACGCTGTTTGGGGGGCGGTTCACCTCCCTGCTGAACGAAGCTCTGCGCGTGGAATCCGGGCTGAGCTACGGGGCAGGATCGTTCTTCGATTCCCGGAAGACGCCGGGACCCTTCGCGATATACAGTTTCACGAAAAATGAATCGACGGTTGAAGCGCTCGATCTTGCGTTGCAGTCGCTCGAGAAACTGCACAAGGAAGGCGTGACGACGGATCAGTTGAAATCGGCGAAGAGCTACATGAAGGGCCAATTTCCGCCGACGATCGAGACTTCGGGGCAGCTGGCGCGGCGCATCGCTGCGAACGAATTTTACGGGCTCGACGACAACGAGGTGAATCAACTGGAGGCCAGGATCGATGCGGTGACACCGGAGATTGCGCGCAAAGTGATCCAGAAACATTTTCCGAAAGAGAATCTCGTTTTCGTTCTGATCGGAAAAGCCACGGCGATCGGGCCGGCAGTCCAAAAGTACGCCGAAAAACACGACGCGCGATCGATCAGCGAGCCGGGCTTCTGGCCGCCACCGGGTACAAAAGCTTCTTCGAAATAGCGGGCCGAACAACTGATTTGTTTCTCTGGGAAATTCGATAGCGAAACTTTTTGGAGGCAACATGAGGCTCCGTATCGCGACGCTCTTCGCAGCGCTGTTCTTTGTTTCCGGATTAGCCAAGGCGGCGGAGGAAACGCCCCTGCTCGCGCAGTCACCCACACTTGGCCGAACGGATGTGGTTTTCGCCCACGGCGGCTACCTGTGGAGTGTGCCGCGTCAGGGAGGGGAGGCTCGCCAATTGACGACCGGCGGCCATGAGAGCGGTCCCCGTTTTTCGCCCGATGGGAATTGGATCGCGTTTACCGGCGAGTACGACGGAAACGTGGATGTCTTCGTGATGCCTGCAACTGGTGGAGAACCGAAGCGTTTGACCTGGTATCCGGGACTCGACGTGGCCGTGGGCTGGACACCGGACAGCAAGAAAGTACTGTTTCGATCATCGCGCGAGGCCTACGCCGATTTCGACCGGCTCTACACCGTGCCGGTGGAAGGCGGTGTTCCCGAAGTTCTGCCCATGTGGCGAGGAGAAATCGGATCCTTTTCGCCGGACGGGGCTCGCGTCGCCTACGTTCCCAATCAATTGTGGCAGACCTCGTGGAAACGCTATCACGGAGGGCAGACCACTCCGATTTATATCGTGCGGCTGAACGATCTCGCGTTGGAAAAATTGCCGCGCGAAAACTCCAACGATGCTAGTCCCGTCTGGGTTGGCGACACGATTTACTTTTTGTCGGACCGAAGCGGGCCGGTGACCCTCTTTGCATACGACACAAAGTCAAAGACAGTGAAGCAGGCGCTCCCCAACGGCGGGCTTGACCTGAAATCCGTTTCCGCTGGATCTGACGCGCTGGTGTACGAACAGTTCGGCGGGATTTACGTGTTCGAACCGGGAAGTGGCAAATCTCGAAAAGTAAACATCCAGATTGCGGGTGACTTGCCGGCCACGCGGCCGCACTACGTGAAAGTCGCCGACAAAATCCAGAACGCGGGAATTTCGCCCACCGGGGCGAGAGCGGTTTTTGAAGCGCGCGGCGAAATCCTGACGGTTCCCGCCGAGAAGGGCGAAGCGCGCAACTTGACGCGCACGACGAGAGTCGCGGAACGCGATCCGGCGTGGTCGCCGGACGGCAAATGGATCGCTTACTTCTCGGATGAGAGCGGAGAGTATGCGCTGCACTTGAGCGATCAATCGGGGTTGGGAGCGGTGAAGAAAATTGATCTCGGCAATCCGCCGTCGTTTTTCTACGAACCGAAGTGGTCGCCGGACAGCAAGAAAATCGCTTACCGCGATAAACGGATGAATCTCTGGTACGTGGACATTGAGAAGGGCGGTCCGGTGAAAGTGGCCGCGGATCGATTTGATACTCCGTTTCAGGCGATGGATCATTCCTGGTCCCCGGACAGCAAGTGGCTGTGCTACGCGAAGTTTCTGCCGAACCATCAGCACAGTGTGTTTGTCTATTCGCTCGAGACGGGCAAAAGCCTGCAGATTACCGATGGGCTGAGCGACGCACGCTACCCCGTCTTCGACAAGAACGGAAAGACGCTCTATTTCGCGGCCAGCACGAACCTGGGATTGTCTGCCGGCTGGCTGGATCTTTCTAGCGCGCAGCACCCGGTCGCGCGCAGCGTGTACGCCGTGGTCCTGAAGAAAGGCGATCCCTCGCCGGTGCAGCCGGAAAGTGACGAAGAGAAAGTGGCGGGGGAAAAAACGGGCGAAGCGGCAAAAGCCAAGGAAGCTGAGAAGTCCAAGGATGCCGACAAGGGCAAGGAAGGTGAAAAGAAAGAAGAGCCGGTCACCGTCACGATGGACCTCGATCAGATCGGGCAGCGGATCGTAGCCATGCCGATCAAGGCGGCGAATTATGCGGGTTTGCTGGCGGGAAAATCAGGGATTCTCTTTCTAGCGGAACAGCCTTCGGTTTCATCGCTGGATGGACCGGCGCTTCTGAGCGTTTCGAAGTTTGATCTGAGCACGCGAAAAACGGAGCCGTTCATCAGCGACGTGAGTTCATTCGATTTGTCCGAAAACGGCGAAAAAGTCTTGTACCGGCAGGGGCCGGGGCCGAGCGCTAGCTGGTTCATCGTTCCAACGGCGGCAGCGCCAAAGCCGGGCGATGGCGCGCTGAAACTCGGTGAGTTAGAGGTGTATGCCGATCCGCGGGTCGAATGGAACCAGATGTACCACGAAGTCTGGCGCATCGAACGCGATTTTCTCTACGATCCCAATCATCACGGTCTGAATCTCGACGCCACGGAGAAAAAATACGCGCCTTATCTGAAGGGTGCAGGGGGGCGTGGCGACGTGAATTATCTGTTTGACGAAATGCTCGGTGAGATCACGATCGGCCATATGTTTATCTCTGGCGGAGATGTCCCCGAGCCGAAAAAGGTGAAGGGGGGGCTGCTCGGGGCGGACTACAAGATGGAAAACGGCCGGTACCGTTTCGCGCGAATCTACAACGGAGAAAACTGGAATCCAGAATTGCGCGCGCCGCTGACGCAGCCCGGCGTGGACGTTAAAGTTGGCGAGTACCTGCTAGAAGTCAATGGACGGGATGTACGCACGCCCGCGGATGTTTACAGCTTTTTCGAAAACACGGCAGGGACGCAGGTGAAGATAAAAGTGGGGCCTAATCCCGACGGGAAGAATGCGCGGGAAGTGACAGTGGTTCCGCTCCCGGATGATTTTTCGTTGCGGAATCATGCCTGGGAAGAGGACAACCGGAGAAAAGTGGACGAACTGAGCGGCGGCAAAGTTGCCTACGTTCATGTTCCGGACACGGGAAGCGGCGGTTACACGAATTTCAACCGCTACTATTTTGCGCAGGTCGGGGCGCAGGCTGCCGTCATCGACGAGCGCTACAACCACGGCGGCCAAATCGCGGATTTCATCATCGATTCACTCGAGAGGCCGCTGCGCAACTGCGCGATCGCCCGCGAGGGAGATGCGTTTTGCTCACCGCTGGGCCAGATCTACGGCCCGAAGACTATGATCATCAACGAAATGTCCGGCTCGGGCGGCGATGCGCTGCCGTGGATGTTCAAGCAGGACAAAGTCGGGCCGTTGGTAGGCACGCGAACATGGGGGGGACTGGTGGGGATTTACGGTTATCCACCGCTGATGGATGGCGGCTTTGTTACCGCTCCCCGGGTGGCGATCTATGGGCTGCACGGAGAATGGGAAGTGGAGAACCACGGAATCACGCCCGATATCGAGGTGGAGAATGATCCAGCCTCCGTCGCGGCCGGGCATGACCTCCAGTTGGAGAAGGCCGTGCAAGTCACGCTCGAAGCGTTGAGGAAAACTCCCGTGGTGATACCGGCGCATCCGCCTTATCCGAATTATCACAAGAAATAGTCGCCGAACAAATCGCGGCTTCCCAAGCGGGAATGGTGCCGGCGCGTGTGCTATCTTGGAGCGCGCAAACTCGGATGCCGGAACTTCCCGAAGTCGAAACAGTCGCGCGCGGATTGCGCCAGAGCATTCTGGGGCGGCGCATTGTGTCCGTCACGCTGGGGAAAACGGATTTCATTGATGACCCAGCGGCACTGGAGCAGCACTTGCCCGGGCGGCGGATATCGGCGGTCGAGCGATACGGTAAATTCATGCTTCTTCGGCTCGGGCAGGCGGAGGGAGCCGGAAGTTACTTATCTCACCCGGGCCGGATTGACGATGGAGACAATGTCGTGGGTTCCTTACTGGTTCACCTTGGGATGACCGGCCATATCGCGCCTTTTCCCGCCGCCAAACCTCACGAAAAACATACCCATGTTTGTTTTCTCCTCGATGATGGGCGGGAGCTTCGCTACATCGATGCCCGGCGGTTCGGGCGGATGGCCTATCTGGAGGGCCCGGCGCTTGAACAGGAGCTGCAAGAATTTGGTGCCGATCCGCTGGTTGTGAGCGTGGAGGATTTTGTGGCCCTGGTACGGGCGCATCGAGCGCGGATCAAGGCGCTGCTGCTGGACCAGGGAGTGTTGCGCGGCGTGGGAAACATTTACGCCGACGAGAGCCTGTGGAGAGCGAAAATTCATCCGACGCGGCTTGGGGCGCAATTGACCACAAAGCAGGCCAGGACGTTGCATCGCGTGCTGCGCGATATTCTTGAAAAAGCCATCGTCCTGCGCGGCTCGTCTATTTCTGATTTTCTTGACGCTGATGGTGAGCCCGGAGAATATCAGCGGCACCATCGCGCCTACGGACGCGAAGGAAAAGGGTGTTACCGGTGCGGGAAGCTCATTCGGCGGGCCATCGTGGCGGGGCGAAGCAGCTATTTTTGTCCTCGATGCCAGCCGGCGCCACGGAGATTTAAGGGAACGCTGCCGTTGCCCTCGCCAAAAATTAGCCGGCGGGAAATGCATTGACAAGGAGAAGATGCGAGCTGTGGTACAGAGAGTGGGCCGGGCGCGCGTCGTAGCGGAGGGCCGCGTTACGGGGGAAATTGGCGCGGGGCTAATGATTCTGCTCGGCGTCGGGAAAGAAGACACCGCGGCGGTGGCTGCTGCTTTGGCATCAAAGGTTGCGAACCTGCGGATTTTCGAGGACCAGCAGGGAAAAATGAATCGTTCGCTGCTGGATACCAACGGAAGCGCGCTGGTGGTGTCGCAGTTTACGTTGTACGGCGACGCGCGGGGACAGCGGCGTCCAAGCTTCATTGCGGCGGCGCCGCCGGAAAAGGCGAAGGAGCTTTACGAAGAATTTAACGCGGCGTTGCGCGCGCTTGGCGTCAACCTCGCGACAGGGATTTTCCAGGCGATGATGTCCGTGGAGTTGGTGAATGAAGGGCCGGTCACAATCCTCCTCGACTCGGATAAGACATTCTAAGAGCAGCGTTCCAGCGCACACCGGAAAATGGAGCCGTGGCGGCGCGCTGCGGGAATTGAAGAGGCTCGCAAATCCCAAAGTGCGGGCGAAGATGGCGCATTTCGGCGTAAATGTACCCAAAGCCTATGGAATTTCGGCGCCGGTGTTGCATTCGTTGGCGCGGCGGGTCGGTAAGAACCACGAATTGGCGGAAAAACTGTGGACCTCTGGAATCCATGAAGCGCGGATACTCGCTACGCTTATCGGGGAACCGGAAAAAGTGACTTCGGCGCAAATGGAACGCTGGGTGCGCGACTTCGATTCCTGGGATGTGGTGGATGCCGCGTGCTGCTACCTGTACGCGCATGCCGCTCCTGCCTGGGGCAAGGTCAAAGAGTGGAGCCGGCGGCGCGAGGAGTTCCAGAAACGCGCGGCTTTTTCCCTGGTTGCTTATCTGAGTTACAAAGACAAGACGGCGCCCGATGCACGATTCGAACGGTTCCTGCGAGTGATCGAACGGGAAGCTTGGGATGAACGGAATTTTGTGCGCAAGGCCGTGAACTGGGCGCTGCGAAATATCGGCAAGAGAAATTTGCGACTGAACCGGGCGGCGGTTCACTCAGCGAAGAAAATCAGGAAGCAGGATTCGCGATCGGCGCGCTGGATTGCCGCGGATGCGCTGCGCGAATTGAGAAGCGATGCCGTGCAAGCCAGGTTACGAGAGAAGGTGGCCTGAGAGAATGACTCCAGCGATGAAAGACGCGAGGTTGAAAATTCGCCGGGTAAAGCGAAGCGATGCGGAGCAAGTGGCCGTGCTGAGCGGTCAGTTGGGCTATCCGGCGACATCAGCGCAGATCCTGCGCAGATGGAAAGGATTGAAACCCGCATCGGAGCACGCCGTGTTTGTCGCGGAGCTCCCGGGGACCGGAACCGTAGGATGGCTGCACGTCAGTGTGGCGCACGTGCTTGAAACTGACACACGCGCGGAGGTCAACGGACTGATTGTCGCGGAAGGACAGAGAAGCCTAGGAGCCGGCGCGCAGCTGCTGGATGCTGCGGAAAAATGGGCGCGGCAGCGCGGATGCACGGCCATGAACGTGCGCTCGAACGTGATCAGGGAGCGCGCTCACAAGTTCTACGAACGCCAGGGTTACGAGCATTACAAATCGCAGAAGGCTTTCCGCAAGCCGCTGTAATCCACAATTCTCGCCGCGAAATCCCGCGCGTAATATCCATCGGCGAACTTCAAGGAACAACAATACCACGCGAGTGGAATAGTATATCGCATTACGATATACTTAATTCCGTGCCAACTGAAATCACCACTGCGGAATACCGCGCACTGGCGGAGTTGCGCTACCGCATCCGGCATTTCATCCGCGAAGGCGACGCCGTAGCCCGGGCGGCGGGCCTGGAACCGCAACAATATTTGTTGCTGCTGGCGATTCGGGGGCTTCCGGGGGGTGAGGAGGCCACCATCCGGGCGCTGGCGGAGCGTCTTGCCCTGAAGCATCACAGCGTGGTGGAACTGATCGACCGCCTCGAGACCCATGGATATGTGCGGCGCAGCCGGGGCAGGGACGACCGGCGACGCGTGCTGGTGACGCTCCTGCCACGCGGAGAACGCATGCTGGCGCAAGTGGCGCAGCACCGCATAGGAGAACTGCGCTCCACGGGCCATGAACTTGTTCGCGCCATTGATCAGTTGCTGGAGAGTGCCCGCCCCTCGCGACGCCGTAAACAGGTGGGGAATCCCTTCCGGAAAGAGCGGATTCCCTATCGGAAATCTAGTTGACCGTAAGATCCCTATCGCTTGCCAGCTCAACCGGTCGATGCAACGCCATCTAATCAGTTGATCCGACAATACTTCCTCCTAGAGAACCGAACTGTCCGGCTGTACTCAATCAGACCTATAGACTTCGAGCTAGTGTACCGTCGACCCATTGAGACCGCCTGATTTATCGGGCATTGGGATTTGAAAATCAAACTTCAGGGGGTGCGCCACTCGCGAACCCTGTGCTTCTGCTTATTTTGAGGCCAAACGACGGGGCCAGGTTATTGGTTGTATTCTAGCGTCCCCATCAAGCATCAATGGATTTAAGGACAGTTTTGAGGAGACCAGACATGTTCGAGTCCAACAGCTACCCCACTATAGGCCGGCGTCCAACGTTGCGCCTTTCCAGGGCCCTGTGCGGCAGCGCGTTATTTCTGCTTGTCCGCTTGCCGACAGCAGTTGCGCAATTCCAGGATCATTCCTTCGATGAACTTCACAAGCTCAACGAATCCGTGAATGCACTTATCAAAAAGGTGTCGCCCAGCGTGGTGCAGATCCTAGTGACCGGCTATGGCCCGCTCGAAGAAGGTGAGCACGGAAACACAAACGCGGTGATCGGCAAGCAACGCGCGATCGGCTCCGGATTTGTGATCGATCCTAGCGGATACATCGTGACGAATGCCCACGTGGTCAAGGGTGCGCAGCGGGTTCAGGTGGTGCTGCCGCCCGCGAATGCCGATGGGTCGGTGGATGCTGCCCTCTCAACTCGGACGACAATCGTTCCCGCGCGGATTATTGGAGCGTCCAGCGAGATCGATCTCGCGGTCATCAAAGTTGACACGGGAAATCTTCCCGCGCTGGCGCTTGGTACGTACCGAAAACTGGCCCAGGGGGAAATTGTTTTTGCCTTCGGCAGTCCAGGAGGATTGCGCAATACGGTCACGATGGGGGTGGTCTCGGCGGTAGCGCGCCAGACGGAACCGGATTCGCCAATGATATACATCCAGACGGATGCGCCGATCAATCCCGGGAATTCGGGTGGTCCGCTGGTGAATGTGGATGGAGAAGTGGTGGGAGTGAATACGTTTATTCTGACGCAATCGGGTGGAAACGAAGGGCTGGGGTTCGCGATCCCGAGCAATGTGGTGAACGTCGTTTTTCGGCAATTGCGGAAGTTCGGTCACTTGCACCGCGCTGAAATTGGAATCGGAATCCAAACGATTACGCCAAGCATGGCGGCGGCACTGAACCTCCCGCGAACGTACGGGGTGGTCGTCTCCGACGTTCTGCCGGGCAGCCCAGCCGAAGCGGCAGGCGTGCAGATCGGAGATGTTCTGGCGGCCGTCGACGGGAAGGCAGGGGACAGTCTGCCGTTGGTGGCATTTCATTTCTATTTGCTGGAGAGGGGAGACAAAGCCCATCTCGACATCCTTCGCGGAAAAGACCGTCTGGTTTTCGACGTCCCCGTGATGGAGCCGCCGCACGATGTGGATCAGATCACCGGGCTGGCCGACACAGAAAGAAATCTTGTGCCGACGCTCGGGATTCTCGGGCTGGAGATTGACAAGAAGATCGCCTCAATGGTTGCAGATTTGCGCGATCCGTATGGGATTATCGTTGCCGCTCGCTCGGCGGGCGCTGGTGTGGAAGTGCCCTTGAACGCCGGAGACGTGATTCGCGCGCTGAATGGCCAGCCCATGACTACGCTGGATCGTCTGCGTAGTGCACTCAAGGCTCTGCCGCCAGGAGCGCCGGTCGTTCTGCAGATCCAGCGCGACCAAAAGCTGTTGTTTATTTCCTTCACGCTCGATCAGTCGTAAGACTCGTCTGATTGCTTACAGCCCGACAGTTCGGTTCTCTAGGAGGAAGTATTGTCAGATCATCTGATTAGATGGTGGTGCATCGACCGGTTGAGCTGGCAGCACTTACCGGAAACTGACCTAGTACTGCAAGGGCCGCCCGAAAGAACGTACCCTCACGCTACGGGTAGCTCGATGGTTACCGCGGCGCCGTTGGGCTGCAGATTTTGCACGCGGATGTTCCCATTATGCTCGCGGACCGTGCCGTAACAGATGCTGAGTCCGAGACCGGTTCCCTGGCCAACGGGCCTGGTGGTGTAGAAAGGATCGAACGCGCGGCTAAGGTCGTTGAATCCGGGTCCTGAGTCGGTGAAACGCACGATAACTTTCTCGCCCTCCAAGTGGCCCTCCACGCGGATTTTCTTTTCTTGTGCTCGTTCCAGGGCGCAGGTGGAATTGTTGAAAAGATTTACGAAAACCTCCTTGAATTGGCCTTCGTTCATCGGAACTCGCGGCATATTGGGCGCGAAATCGACTTCAACGTTTATCTTCGAGTTTCGCAATTGATACTCGCAAAGCATCAAACACTCGCCCACTATCACGGATACATCGAGCAGCCGGCGGCCCTCATTCTGCGGCTTGGCGAAAGTGAGCAGGTTGTCGATGATGCGCTTCATGCGGCGGGCCTCCGCTCCCAGTTTTTCCAGCTTTTGGCGCGACGCACCCTCGGAAGCTTGCTCGAGGAGGAGGTCAGAGTAGCCCATGACCGCGGCGAGCGGATTGTTAAGTTCGTGCGTCACTCCGGCGACCAGCTGGCCGACTCCTGCCAGCCTTTCCCTTTGTACCAACTGGTTTTGCGCACGCTGCAAACGCTCCAGGTTGTTCTCCGAATCGAGCCACAGCCGTGTCAGCTCCCGATTCAGCAATAATTGACGTAGGAAAACGCAAATTCCCAACAGCAGGATCCCAATCAGGGTGACGGAGACGCGAAATGTGCGCAACTGGCTGGCCTTCGGGTCCAGGAACAGCGCGCAAAAACCAATCACTGGCAAGGAGAGCACTGCCAGGGCCGCCAGAAATCCCGGTACGGTAGCGGCACGATCCCGCCCACTCGGAGCCAGCTCCTCGGAGAGCACATTTCGCGCGCGCACGGCAATCAGGATGAACCAGCATACGGCGGCGTCATTCGGTACGTCGTAATAGCTCCCGCTGTAGTATTCATTGCGCTCGATGGCGGAATTCAGCCACTGGTAGGCTAGAAGGTACAGCGAACAGGCAAAGAAAAGATGCCAATAAATTCTGCGCCAGGCTCCTTGTGCGACCAGGGCCATGCCGCCCAGGACCGCGAGCAGTACGGAGAACTCCAGAACAAACAGCGAGTAGTAATAGGCATTGGTTACGGCTCTGTTTTTCAGGATGAATTCGTTGGGATAAATCAGAAACATGTAAATGTAAATCCACCACAAAAGGAGAATCAGGAAATTCAAGCTGCTCAGGTGGAATTTCTGCTCCTTTTGTATGGAACCCGGCCGCATCGCCGCCGCAGCCATCATGGGAACCGGCTGCAGGAAAAGCGGAATGTCTGCCCAAAATGGATCGGGTGTGGGCCGGCCCGCGATGACCTCATAATAAAACCATGCGGCAAGGTTGGAGCCCACCATTGCTGCGCCTGCGGCCAGGAGAATCCAGAACCACCGTGTGCGCCCGTGGTTGCTAAACGCTGCCCAGAGCATCATCGTAACGGCAATCATCCACAAGCCCGCGGCGCTGATATCGGAAAATGCTGTAAGACGATAGCTAGGCTTTGCCACAAGAGAAACGACAGTGTAGAGAAGCAAAAACCCACCCACCGCCACAATTTGCCAATGAGCCAGTCGTTTCATCTCAGTTCGTAGACTCCCAATCATAAACGCCTAGAAAACGCACGCGGTGGCCGATTACAGGGCGGATCTTGCCCAGATGTCCATCAAGCTTCCGGTTCGCAAGTACTTTGGGCCGAACAGCTCCGGAGGTTCCGGGCCTGAGAATCAAGGGTTCCAGGAGACTGCCTCAAGTTTCCTTCTCCCCGGGATAAGGAACAATAGGCTTGAAGTCCTACTTGCTGAAACAACAACGGTTCCCGGGAGCCTCCATAATCAAGGGTTTTTATCTTGGCCCGCGACATCCAGCGCATAGTTACTTTCAAATTCGTGCGGTGCACCTCTGGCGTAAACTATCCCTGTGAATGGGGAGCAGAACAAGCTGACAGATACTGGAGAGCAGACCAGCAAACGGTGCTGGAAGGCACAGGGGCGGCGGTGGACTGGGCTCTTGCAGGGATGTTGCCCTGGGTAAATTCTTCGACTGTGCTCAGGTAAGCGACTGGAATAGGCTGACCCTTACACGCACTCCCACCCCGTGTGCTTTGCGCAAAGAGGCGGATGGAATTGATTCCGAGGAGCCGCCGATTTAGGGACGAAATTCTACTGGTTGAGGAGCGGAATGGACTTTGCCGGGGCGGATTCGGGACGAGATTGTAAGAAGGCGTAGATGTCCGCCAACCCGGCATCTGACACAGCTTTGCTAGCGTAGGGCGGCATCTGGCCAGTCGGCTGACGAACGTAGGCGACGAACGCAGGGAACGGAATTCGAATGGGACCGATTCGCGATCCGCCGGTTTGTTCCGAGCCTTGTCCTTCGTTGCCGTGGCATTCGTAGCAGCCGTAATTCGAATAGAGCCGCTGCCCATTTTGGGTGTTAGCCGAAGAAATCGCGGCTTGCGGAGGCGGCGCCAACGATTGCAGGAAGGCGTAAAGGTCCGCGAGTTCCGTGTCCCCCACAGCTTTGCTGGCGTACGGCGGCATCCTACCGGTGGGATTGCGGACAAAGCTGACGAACAGGGACAGCGAGAGGCGGGTTGGACCGATGCGTGGTGCGGCGTCTTCCTGATTGGGCAAGCCTTGACCTTGGTTGCCGTGGCATTGGTTGCAGGCTTGAGCATCGAAAATCCGTTTGCCGTTTTGAATGTTGCCCGCGGGAGTGTTATCAGCTTTTGGGGCGGTGCTGTTCATTTGGGCCCGCGCGATGAAGCAGCCAAGAATCAAAGTGAGCGCAGCGGAAGGTACGAGAACGCCCAGTGCACTTCGCAGACGCGCTGGCCGCAGAGTGCGCTTCGTTTGCGCTTGATTGGGGGCGGTCATTCTGAAAGGAGAGCGTTGAAGGGGTATGCTCATGCGGGTCCTTAGCGCGGTTGGGTATGAACATCAATCAGAGCCGGCTCGCCTTTCTTGACGACATCCACGGCACGACGGATGGCGGGCCCTAATTCCCTGGGATCAGTGATGGGGCCCTCTGCATACACGCCCATGCCCTGGGCTACTTTGGCAAAATCGATGCCGGGTTCGGAAAGTGTGGTGCCGATATTGGCGCGGTCAATGCCGCGGCTATGGCGGTCGGCCATGATCTGCACCTGCATGACTTCTTGATGATATGCGCGGTTGTTGTGCATAACGCTGAGGAGAGGAATGCGATGGTGCGCCGCAGTCCACAGAACTCCGGGAGCGTACATCAGATCGCCGTCGCATTGGATGTTGACGGAAAGGCGGCCGTGCTTGCGGTTTGCAAGCGCAGCCCCGACGGCGGCGGGGGCGCCGTAACCGATGCCATAGCCACCCGAAGAGCCCAAGTTGTAGTGATAATACTTGTCCATGACCCAGAGCCGACGAGGCCAGAAGCTCAGAAAAGTTGTGAAGGACACCAACGACCAGTCCTCATTTTTGATTTGGGCCCACAATTCGGAGCAGAGACGAGCGGTGCTGATGGGGCTGGCGTCCCAAGCGTAGGCCGCGGCTTGGCGCGCGCGTTCCAGAGTTTCCTGTCGCGCCGCGGCAAACTTGGCGGCGCGCTGCTGAAGCGGGGCCTGGCGACCGGAACCGAGCTGGCGTTTGATCGATTCGGTGAGAGACGGCAAAGTGGCCTCGGCGTCGGCGGCGATGTCCAGATCGACTTGCGGGAAGCGCTGAAAGTCCTGGTAGTTGCTCTTTGAAAAAAGATCTCCGGCGTTGATGCTAATGAGCTTGGCACCGGGCTTGTTGAGGGGCCGGGAGGTTCGAACCATCTGGTCACGGAAAGAATTCAGCGCCCCCCAGAAGTCGCTCATCTCCAGACCGAGGATGACGTCGGCGCTCGAGAGGAGCTCGCGGCTGCGTTCGGTTTGGTTCAGTGGATGACGTGTGGGGAAATTCATGCGCGCCCCTAAATCGATGACTGGGGCTTGTAACGTTTCCGCAAGCTCAACCAGGCGCGTCAATCCGGCAGAGGTACGTGCAGCGCGGTCGACAATGATTGCGGGGTTCTCCGCCGCGACCAGCATCCGCGCGGCTTCCGCAACGGCTCCGGAATCGCCCTGCGGGGGCGCCGCCAGGGTCAGCTTCGGTACCTGCAGCACAGCGGTCTCCGGTATGGGGTTTTCCTGCAATTCGGCGTCGGCAACCAACAAGACTGGCATCATGGGCGGAGTCATGGCGATTTTGTATGCGCGCACGGCGGATTCGGCGAAATGGGGCAAGGAGTTGGGAAGGTCATCCCATTTCACATAATCACGGACCATAGCGGCCGCATCTTGGACGCTATGAGCCCATTCCACGGAGCTGATGCGCTTGGTGGCATCGATGATGTTGCCGGCAATGATATAGACCGGCACGCGATCGCAATAGGCGTTGTAGATGGCCATCGAAGCATGTTGCAACCCGACGGTGCCATGGAGGAATATCCCCAGCGGTTTGCCTTCGATTTTGGCATAACCGTGAGCCATAGCGACCGATGACTCTTCATGACAACATGTAATGAACTCGGGATCCCGGTTCCCGCCGTAATTGATCACGGATTCATGTAGTCCCCGGAAACTTGAACCTGGATTGGCGCAGATGTACTCGATACCAAGAGACTTGATGACGTCAACCATGAAATCGGATCCGGTGCGATCGACGGTGAGTACGCCGACATTGGATGGGGTACCTTCCTCAGCGACCGGCGACATGGGGGGCGGCGGATTGGGAAGAGGAATTGGTTGTGCTGCGGAAGCTTCCGGAGCAGCGACCAAGATAGCTGCGCTGGCGGCGGTTTTTTTCAGGAAATCGCGACGATCGATTCGCGTTTTCTTCGATCTCGCCATGAGCCTTGCGAGCCCCCAGATCGTTACCTCTTCTATCACAGTCGAGCAGCCGAGGGCTACCTCTGAAAGGCTATGAAGGAGAACTGCAAAATAATTCTAGAAGCCGCCGCCACCACCGCCACCGAAACCGCCACCGGAGAAACCTCCTCCACCCCCGCCGCCACCAAATCCGGAGCCACCTGAACTCCGCGGGGCGGAAGCCAGGACACTGCCTGCCTGCGACGACATAGTATTCAGATCGCTTACGAACATCATGGGATAAAAATTGGGGCCATAACCTCCTTGGTACCAGCTTGGCGGCTGCGTATAGATGTTTTGGAATGCCTTGCTCCAGTTTTTCTCGACGCCCAGAGCCATGGCGAACGGCAAGAACTTTTCAAACATCTCCGGTGTCTTCACCATGCGATTAAAACGGTCGGACTCGACGTGAACCAGGAAATCCTCGAAGCCCAGGACGCCTTCGAGGGCCCGAGCGCCCTGATCGGTGTGCGCGGGCATGAACCACCCGAACGCGCAAATAATTCCGCCCGTAAGGACTCCGGTAACCAAAAATGTTAGCGGCGCCATGCCCATGTCCGCGCCAATCTTGATTCCTCCTATGGCCGTCAGAACACCAACGACGAAGCCAATCCCGATGTACGAGGCCCGCACGCTGTCGGGGCGGCGGCGATAGTAGCCGTGAGTCACCAGGGAATCGAAGATACTGTTCTTGATGTCCGGCAAGTATTGGAAGAACTGATTGTGAAGGTCGGAGAGCGAGACGCTGTCCATGCCGCTCGCGAAGATGCCGTTCAGGAGCTCGAGTTCATGCGGCTTGAGCGAAGACCATTCCGTTCGAGGCTTTCGCAAGTGGAAAACATAGTCCTTGTCGTGAATCAGTCCCATCAGGTGGTCTTTCTTTTTTTCTTCGATGAGGATGTAGCCGCGGACCGCAAGATCCACAATGCCCGCCGTGATGTCACGCATGTCGGCGGAATTGTCGACTAATGTGCCGGCCTCTCCGGGCGTTAACTGGTCCGGCGGCTCGTATTGCGCAGCAATGGGGCGGAGACGCGGGTCGCGCCCCCGTGTCCACCACAAGTAAAACATCAGAACAAAGGTCGCGAGGGGTAAACCGAGTGGCCAGTTGCTGCGGAGGAAGAGGCTGGCTTTGTCCGCGGCGGTGGGTTCGTGAACAAAACCCTTGTCGAAGGCGATTGCGATGGTGAGGCCTTCGTGATAGCGAAGCGGGCCGCGCGTGTGGATGTCCACGCCGTTCCCGACGACTTCCGCGTCGGCTTCCTGCGAGCGGGAGCCATAGCTGCCGGTAAAGAGATTGGTGCGGATGTTTGTGGTGCCGGTCGGTAGGACGATGTGCGCGCTGGCTTCTTGAATGGGAACGTCCCACTCGTCGCCGGTGACGTTCCAGTACAGCTCGTCGTGATCCTCGAAAAAACGCAAGCCGTCGGAAACCGTATATTCGATGGAGATGGTGTGCGTGGAGTTGTCGGCGTTGGGGACGAAAATTTTGAACTTGCGGTAATGGCGCTCGCGGCTGGATTCGTATCTGAGGACATTGCCGTTTTCATCGGTAACACGTTTAACAGAGAGGAACAGCGTGTAATTGAAACCTTGAGGGCTGACGTACTCCACGGGTATTTCCCGGTACAGACCGTGCCAATTGCTGCCGATAAAGTGGGCCTGAATTTTCTCCGTAACTTCGATCGAACTGTCGGGAAGAACCGTGATTTCGGCGTTGAATCTTTCAATGCGTAGCTCGCGCGTGGTGAGCGCCGAGGCTGTTGGAAACAGCAGAACCGCCAAAAGGGCGGCGGCAAATAACCAGCTGAGTAACTTCGCGCGGAGACGGAAACGCATCGTGCGAGCCACCGTCGGGCCCTTACGCCGTGGGCGCGTTGAAGCTGACCTTGGGTGCTTCTCGCTCGGCCGGTGCGGACACTTCAAAAAACTCCCGCGTCTTGAAGCCCAGCATGCCGGCAAATATATTCGTGGGGAATTGCTGAATCTTGGTGTTGAGGTCACGCACGACGGCATTGTAATAGCGGCGAGCGTTCTGAACCGTGTCTTCAATCTGAGAAAGAGAATTCTGCAACGAAGTGAAACTCTCGATGGCGCGGAGTTGCGGATACGCCTCGGAAAGAGCGAAGAGGCTTTTCAGCGCGCCGGAAAGCATGTTTTCTGCGGCCGCCTTGTCGGCGGGACCCGTCGCGGTCATGGCGCGGTTGCGGGCATTGATGACCGCCTCTAGAGTGCTTTTTTCGTGCCCGGCGTACCCTTTCACCGTTTCGACGAGATTGGGGATCAAGTCGTAGCGCCGCTTGAGCTGGACGTCGATGTCGGACCAAGCGTTGTCACAGGTGACTTTGAGGCGCACCAGGCCGTTGTACATGCTAATGAGAAAAATGATGATCAGAACTATGGCGCCCAGAATTACCCAGCCAATCATCGGAGAACCTCGTTGAGGACTAAGATAGTCTCCACTTCCGGTAAGGCCAATATACGTGGGGCTGAGACACGTGTAAAGCGGCTCGCGGCCGGCTGTTTCTCTATTTCTTATCTGCTGCGGAGTGGTGGTGTTACATTTGCTCTCGGAGTCGCGTCCTCGGGAGGATTGCAGTGCGAGAAATTCTACGAACCCCGCTGCGCACAGAGGTGATGTATGGTGCGCTCTGCTTGTTGGCGGCAACAAGTAACGGTTTTTCCGCGCAGAGTCCCGCGACGGATCTCAAAGCAACAGTTAAGACGGACACTCTGGCGGTCTACATGGAGATGCGCGCATCGAGTCCGGTAGTGAGCACACTTCATAAAGGCGATGTGGTGACCGTTGATTACGAGTTCAAAGGTGCGAGCGAGAGTTGGTGCACCGTCAGGAATCCAGCAGAGAAGAGCAGGTTGGGATATGTGCACTGCGATGCTCTGGAGCGAAAGGATCGGCGCGCCTTCGGACACACCCCGGAGAAAGATTCGGGCGCAGTTACCAGTGACGGCGTATCTTCTAGGACGGCTCGACCCGCGAAACGCGCGCTGAACAATCTGCCTATCGGCCCTCCCCCGCCAACCAAGGCGAGCGGTTACGACGAATTGGCTGCCTTGATCGTGCAAAACGGTGCAGTCGACGTGATTAAACTCCGGGAATTAGACTCCGCTGCCAGGAATGGTTCCCCTGCGGCAATGTCCCGGGCGGCCCTGGCTCACTACGCGGCAGGGAATTTTGAACTCTCTCGGGAAAGCAGCGATGAAGCGGTCGAACAATTCAACGCTTCACTTGCATTTGCGGCAAGACAGCCTGACTTGCTGCTGGTAAATCTAGTGAGCTTGGCTTACGTGCAATTGCGGCGCAGCGAATACTCCGCCGCGCTCGAATACTTGCAGCGCGCGCGGACCGTGGCGCCGAACTCCCTCTGGGTGGCCGAGCTTTCAGGGTGGGCCTACTACGGTCTGGACCGAACGGATGAAGCCATCGCACAGTGGCAAACCGCACAGAGGATTCGCCCGACTCCGGAAGTGGCCGCGCTGCTCGAGAAAGCACAGCGAGACAGGGAGGCGGAAAGCGAGTTTCGAGAAGGTGAGACTCACCATTTCATTCTCCGTTATCAAGGGAACGCAACACCGCAACTCGCCACGGATGTGCTGCGGACCCTCGAAGAGTATTTTCGTAGCCTGCAAACTGAACTCCGCTTTACCCCCGGAGAGCCCATCGCCGTTGTGCTGTACACGCAGCAGACGTTTCGCGATGTTACTCGTGCGCCGAGTTGGGCGGGGGCGGCGAATGATGGACGCATCCGCGTGCCGGTACAGGGCCTGACTTCGGTTTCCGATCAACTTTCCCATGTGCTCATGCACGAGCTGACGCACAGCTTCATCCGGCAGAAAACGCAAGGCCGCTGCCCGCAATGGCTGGACGAAGGACTGGCGCAGTGGATGGAAGGGAGACGGAGCGAGAGCACCGCTGTACCCTTGATAGCCGCCTACGAGCAGGGGATGCACCCGCCCGTTAAGCAGCTGGAGGGTTCATGGGCGGCTTTCTCCGGCCAGGGTGCAGGCTTTGCGTATGCCTGGTCGTTGGCGTCCGTTGAATCCATCATCGCAAACTCCGGAATGTGGGGAATCGAACGATTGCTGGGAGAGCTCGCCGCGGGGTCCGCGGTCGAGTCTGCCCTTGGTACTTCCCTGCAAACAAACTACGCGGATCTCGAACGGAACACGGTTGATTATCTGCGCAAATCTTATCTTCAGTCCCCACCCTGACCTAGCCCAACCGGTTCGCGCCACACGCATCGCAATCGCGAACTTTTCGATTACCTCTTGTGTATGTTGGCAAATTGATTTATGCTTCGCGCGAGCATCTCGCCTCTCGAGTGCGTACCCATATGAAGGTCTTTTAACTTGTAATATACCCTTGTATGGGTATAATAAGGTCCATGACCAGAGCAAGCCAATCCTATCCAGCGCTGCCTGCAGTCGTTGTTGATCAGCTGCAAAAGCTTGGCCGCGACCTCACTGTTGCCCGCAAGCGGCGACATCTGTCGTTGCGCGAGATGGCTGATCGCATGATGGTCAACCTAAAAACGGTACAGCGACTGGAAAAAGGTGACCCTGCCGTAGGAATTGGAATTGTTGCCGCGGCGCTCTGGATTCTGGGCATGCATCGGCGCCTGGGCGATTTAGTGGCGCCAGAAACCGATACGACCGGACTACAAGAGGACATTAGGAATTTGCCAAGGGATTTTCGAAAGAAGAAGAGCCGCAGCGACAAGTACGATTTCTGAGTGAACCGTGCCAGAAGCGTACGTCTACGTCTACCTTGAAGAGGGGCCGGTGCCCGCCGGCGTGTTGGAAACTTTTGGCTCGGGGCGCGAGGCGGCCGCTCGCTTTCGTTACGGTCGCCGATATCTTCAGCGGAAAGATCGGCTGGCAATTGACCCCATTCAGTTGCCATTACCTGACGCCGATCCCGACCGTGACTATGTTACGCCGGAGGATTTTGTCCTCTTTAACGGCATCCGCGATGCTGCGCCCGACGGCTGGGGAAGGCATCTCATGGATCGCGCCGCCGGCGCGGTCCCTCTGACCGAATTCGATTACTTGGTGGCAACCGGCGACGCTCGCGTCGGTGCGCTGGCCTTCGGGCCGGACCTTTCCGGCCCTCACCGCATTGTGCCGTGGCGTGAAGAGAACTTGGACGGCGAAGATCTCGATCTAAAGGGCATGCTACAGGCTGTGCAGGACGTGGACACAGCTGACGATTTGCCGCGCAAGCATGGGCGCTTCCTCTCTCGCGGCTCTTCGTTAGGCGGAGCTCGTCCCAAGGCGACCATGGAATACAACGGGAAACAATGGGTTGCGAAATTTGGCCGCGCCGACGATCACTTACCAATGTGCCGGGCGGAATATGCAACCATGAAACTCGCGCAGGTGGCAGGCATAAACGTGCCACCTGTCCGCATCGAAAAGGTACTCGGACAGGATATCTATCTGATTGAGCGCTTCGACAGGATACCAAACGGCGCGACATATCGACGCCTACCATTCATCTCCGGTCTAACGATCACGGGCGCCCATGAAAGTGAGTCTTCGCAGCAGAGTTACCGGCGCTTAGCGGAACAGTTGCGGCTTTTCGGGTCTGACTCGGTGAAAGATTCGAAGGAATTGTGGCAGAGGATGCTTTTCAATATCCTCTGTAACAATACTGACGACCACCTGAGAAACCACGGTTTCCTGTGGGACGGCAAAGGGTGGAGACTCTCTCCCGCTTACGACATCGTGCCGTATCCACAAGTCAGTTTGGAGCGAGACCTCGCGATCGGCGTTGGGAGTAACGGCCGCCAGGCAACTTTGAAGAACGCATTGAGCGATGCGGCAAGCTTTGGATTCTCCAAATCGCAAGCTATCGCGCTTGCTCTCGAGATCCAGAAAACAGTAAAAGCAAACTGGAAAGGCGTCTTCAACAACAGCGGCATCACCGCCGCTGAACTGGAACGCTTACGTAACTGCTTTATTGCTTGCGATGAACCAATTCAGCAGATCGAGGGCGAAGCTATCTAGCTCTACAGCATCGCGCGCAATCCTCTATCGCGCATTTAATCCGCAGCCTACTCGACTCCGATTGAAATCCCTGTCGATCAACTTACCGAGCGGCCACGTTGCAAACTCCATTTTGTGCCAAAATCTTGCATAAAAAAGCGGTCTTCTGGATACTTTCTGGGCACCCGATTCGGAGCATGAAAGTGATGTCAGAGCATTGCAACAGCCTCGATTTCTTTGTCGGCGGGGTGCCGCCAGATACATTTTTCAACTTAACTTTCAAAGACATCTGCGCCGTCGTCCGATCGTCGTCGGAAAAAAAGATCGGGCGAACGGTTGTTCCGCCAAATCATGGCTCAAGGTATAGAAACGCGACGTGAAAAAACGAATTCGCCTACAGTCCCCTGCATTCGAGGCGATCTCTTCCTCAGATACTATATCCGGGGCGCTCTCGAATGCATTGCCACTGCGTTCAGCGCACAGTATCGATAAGCTGGTAAGGCTTTACCTTCAAGCACCTGGCGAGTCTCACCATTGCTAGGAGGCTGACGTTGGACTGTCCACGCTCAAGCGACCCTACATAGTTTCTGTGGAGCTCTGCCATTTCCGCGAGCTTTTCTTGAGACAGTCCAGCATTCTCTCGAAATTCGCGTAAACGCTGGCCAAAAGCCCTTAGCGGGTCGAAGGATTTCACCCGGGCACAGTAAAAGCTTGACCTTTATACGTCTACAGTATATACGGTGGCAGTATATATAGTTACATTGACTATGACTTACGGCTAGTTGACAGGCGAGAGCACACTGCTGGGTAACGACTTTGGAAGCGCCAACGACATATCTCTTAGGGCTCCATTCAGAACGACATGAAACGGAGAAAATTACCGTTGTTCCCCATGTCTGTGTCGGCCAAAGGGAAACAGACTGCCAGAGGCTCTTAGAACGTATCGCGGGAGGCGACTCGCAGGCCTTGTCTGACCTTTTCCGCTGCTATGCTTGCCTAGTCCATAGTGTTGGGCGCAGAATCCTGCGTGACGGCGGGGAAGCCGAGGATCTCGTCCAAGAAGTGTTTCTGTACATTCACCGGAAATCTAACCTCTATGACAGCGCGAAAAGTAGCGCGCGTTCTTGGATTTTTCAGATTGCGTACACGCAGGCCTTCCTTCGGCGAAGGCAGTTGAAGTCCTTTGGCTTCTACGCGTCCGGAATTGCGGATAAATTACCTGAAATTGAACAGCGAACACATTTAGGTGCAGACTATGACCAGACTGTCGAGGGGCTCTTCGGAAGAAATGGATGGCGGAAGATTCTGGAAGCGCTGACCGAGGACCAACGGGAGACGCTGAGGTTGCATTTCTTCGAAGGCTATACGTTCGACGAGATCGCTGAGAAGCTCGGCCAGTCCTACGCCAACATCCGAAACCACCACTACAGAGGTCTTGAGAAGCTCCGCAAGCACCTAGCCGACAGCGAATTGAACAGGCGATGACCTGTGCGTTTCAAGCTAGAATCCGATGGAGAGTTAAGCTGATCGATGGCTTCGCATGAGGAATACCTCGAGCTGTGTGCCGCTGCGACTGCCGGCGAGCTGAACCCGGACGAGCGCGCGAAGCTCGACGCTCATCTGGCTGTTTGTCCGGACTGTCGCCGAGCGTTGGGGGAATATGAAGTCGTTTCACAGCACGGCATGGCGGCCCTGGCTTCGGAAATCGCACCGGAAGAAACAGAAACGGCCAGTTCCTGGTCCGCCGAGAAGGCGGAGGAATCGTTCTTTAAGCGGCTGAACAGGGAACAAAAAGCTCGCGAACACAGTGGGGTCGAGGAAGAGCAGAGTGCTTCCGCCAAACGCGGGCAGCGGTTCACGTATCGTCCGTCGCAAATTCGCTGGCGGGAAGTGTGGATGCCCTTCGCTGCAGCCGTACTCCTTTCCCTGGCACTAGGCATTGCTGCCTATCGAACGGGTGTGAAGCGTGGAACGGATGTCGGCCAAACGACAACTGAACCTCCCAGGGAATCTGCCGCCTCGCTTGAAGAGCAAGTGAGTGATGCGGGACATGAGCACACACGGTTGGTGGAGAAGCTGGCGGAGGAAGACAGAATCATCGCGGACCTGAGGCGCCAACTTTCCGTACAAGAGAAAGAAGTCAATGCATTGAAGGTTGCGAGCAGTGCCGGGCGCGCGGCGGCGAGCGGGCAACAGCCGAATCCGATTTCGAGCGATGCGGCGATACGTCGCGATGAAGAGTTAGCAGCTGCGCAAGCGAAGTCGCAGCAATTAGAGAAGACGATCGACACGCTGACGGGGCAACGAGCGGAACTCACCTCCCGCGCCGCAACTCTGGAGGCCAAGGTCGCTGAGCTGACGCAGCTTGTCCGGGACCGCGAGCAGGAGATTGATCGGAAGCAGGAGGAGGTTGCCAAGCAACAAGACCTGCTGGAGCACGACCGGGATATTCGAGACTTGATGGGAGCCCGCGATCTTTACATAGCGGAAGTGCACGACGTGGCCGGTACAGGGGAAACGAATAAAACGTACGGACGTATTTTCTACACGAAGGGGAAGCGATTGATTTTCTACGCCTACGACCTGGACGCACAACCTAGAGTTCGAAACGCCAGTTCGTTTCAGGCCTGGGGCCGCCGGGGGCCGAACAAGGAGCAGGCGCTGAGTCTCGGCATCTTCTACGAAGACAACGCAGGCAAAAAGCGCTGGGTGCTAAAGGCAAGCGACCCAAAGACATTGGAAGATATTGATGCTGTCTTTGTGACCGTCGAGCCGAACGGTGGAAGCCAGCATCCGCGAGGCAAGCAGTTGCTCTTCGCCTATCTGGGCATCAGTCCAAACCATCCCTAAGACATAACCGAGCGGTCGTTCCGGGAAGTTTCTCCAGGCGTATCGTCCACGCCAAATCAGTTCACTACTTGTTTCTGTCCAGTGTTTCCGCTGAGCGCCGGTCGCGGCAGTGGCCAGAGCCAGGACGGAAATCAACAGAGCGCTTCGCATTGTTATGAAGGGTAGCAGAGATCGCTTACGGCTTGGCCCAACTATTACAACGTCCTCCTCTTTATTTTCCAGATAGTTCCCGGCGGTCCCAAACGAAACATGGTTGAGACTTTGGGTTTATTTGCAATTGCCAAATTGGAGGTTGTATCGCCGTGATGCTGGGCTACTTTGGGCAGGCCGGCACGAGAGGCCGCGGAGGCGACACTACATCATGGCGCACGAATGGCGAGAAGGAGCCTATCTTATTAGCGATGCCGAGCACCTGCTCTGCCTTGACGTCATTCACAAGTTCCTGGTTCAGAGCTACTGGTCCGCAGGGATTCCCAAAGAACTTCTTGCGCGAGCCATCGCCAACTCACTTTCCTTTGGCGTTTACGAAGGCAAACGGCAAGTGGGCTTTGCGCGCGTGATCAGCGACTATGCCACGTTCGCCTACATCGCGGACGTGTTTGTGCTGGAGGAGCATCGTGGAAAGGGGTTCAGCAAGCGCCTGATGGAGATGATTATGTCTCATCCCAGGCTGCAGGGATTGCGTCGTTGGCACCTGGCGACCCGCGACGCTCACGGGCTCTATCAAAAATATGGCTTTACAGCCCTCTCTGATCCCGCCCGGCATATGGAAATTTCAAGGCCGGACATCTATCAGTCACTCTAACCATTCAGTTCGCCGTCTCCCCGGCATGGCTTGCTGCTACCTGTTCCATTGACTTCAGTTTGTCTGCTATGTTACCCATATCTGCGCTTCACAAAGGGGATTTTTCCGTCCTTGACGGGGCAACGAGTGTCGCCAGAGAGCAAGCATCTCGAAGTCACATTAGAGACGCACGTCGAAAGCGTAAATATCGCCGAGGAGATGTGTCTCCGCGTTGCGGAGGCTGCCGGATTCGCCGAGGAGGAGTGTTATCGCATCGGAATGTCGGTCCGCGAGGGCGTAATCAACGCCTTTCACTACGGCAATCAGGAACGTCCCGAAAAAAAGATATATCTTGCCGTGGATCTCAGTGATAGCAAGATGACCATTCATGTTGTGGACGAGGGGAAAGGCTTCGATCTGGGTGAAGTGCCCGATCCCCTCGCTGAAGAAAACCTCCTCAGCACCTCGGGGCGGGGGATTTTCTTGATGCGTGCGTTCATGGATGAATTCAACGTGGTGCCGGGGCGAACGGGCGGCGCGGAAATCATTATGTCCAAGAACTTGCCTGCCCCTGGAAACACATCCCCCAACGGGCGGGGTAAGAGCGACGGCGGGAGCGCAACGTCCAACTAGGAAGCTTGAAAGAAAGCAAGTAATGAATTTGCGGGCTACTTACCGTGATGCCGGACCGGTAACGGTTGTGGACATGAGCGGCCGAATCACGTTAGGTGATGGAAGCGCTCTCCTGCGGAAAACTCTGCTGGATTTGCTGGGGCAGAAGCGCACGCGTATCCTGCTGAATCTCGCCGATGTGGATTATATCGACAGCTCGGGGATCGGCGAACTCGTGAGCGGCTACACCTCCGTGAATAGCCACGGGGGCGAACTGAAATTATTGCATCTCACGAAAAAAGTTCACGACCTGCTGCAGATCACCAGGCTCTTTACGGTCTTCGAAGTGCATTCCGACGAGCATACGGCCCTGCGCAGTTTTCGATGACTCTCCGTGAGGCCGAAAACTGGTAATTGCTGTCTCAAAATTTGCGGCTCCCCTCTGGACGGGCCGGGAGTTTTGTGGCAGCATACGCCCGCGTTTGTAAGCGGACAAGTTCCGCGCTAGAAAGCGGCCCTTCCGGTTCGACGCAATTTCATACGCAGAGGAGTACCGAAGTTGAGCAAAGAACAAGGTACAGTGAAATGGTTTAACGCCTCCAAAGGGTACGGATTCATTCAAAGACAATCGGGCGAAGACGTTTTCGTTCATTTCTCCGCCATTCAGTCAGACGGCTATAAAACGTTGAACGAAGGACAGCAAGTGGAATTCGAAGTGAAACAAGGGCCGAAGGGTCTCCAGGCAGAAAACGTCACCCCCCATAGTTGATCGGAATAGTTTCCTGGCCCCGCCCTGAGGTGGGGCCCTTTTTATTTCTACCCTTCGCGCCCCGCGAGCTTTTGCGGCACAATCTTTGGTGAAGAGTTTCGGCATGTACACCGACGCGGACACATCCTGGATCGTTGACCGGGCCAGAATGGAAGGATTCGATCTGTGTGGCGTGGTGCGCGCCGAGAAATTCCCCGAACTCGCAAGAACCCCCGAGTGGCTGGACCGCGGATTCGCCGGAGAAATGAAGTATCTCTCCGATCCGCGTCGTGGCGACCCTCGGAGCGTTCTTGAGGGCATACGCAGCGTTATCGTCTGCGCGCTGAATTACAACACCGCAAAACCCTACTCTACAATTTCTGCCGCTCAAGCGGAGAACGGTGAGCTGCGCGGATGGATTTCGCGCTACGCCTGGGGAAGTGATTATCACGAAGTGTTGCAAGAGAAGCTCGAAGCGGTGGCGGACGCGATGCGGAGCCGCTTCCAGGAGCCGTTTGAGGCGCGCGTGTATGTCGATACCGGTCCAGTGCAGGAGCGAATGCTCGCGAAGTATGCGGGTTTGGGATGGACGGGGAAAAATACTCTACTTCTGAATCAGGAATTTGGCTCCCTCTTTTTTCTTGGCGTGATTATGACCGCGCTGCCGCTGATACCCACTCTCCGGGAGGTGGAAGCCCCCCCTCCTGACCTGTGCGGGTCGTGCCGCAGATGCATCGATGCCTGCCCCACCCAAGCGCTGGTTGAACCCTATGTCATGGACGCGCGGCGGTGTATCTCTTACTTGACGATTGAATTGCGGGATAACATCCCTGAAGAGTTGCGTGAGCCAATGGGTTGGCACGTCTTCGGCTGTGACATCTGCCAGGATGTGTGTCCTTGGAACCGTCGGGCTCCCGTGACAGAAGAACAGGTTTTTCAACCCCGGATTGTCACACAGCACAGGGCCGAACGGGGAGAGACTCCCGACCAGGCGGAGGGCGAAGAGACGGGAGAGATGGAAGAGGAAGGGCTCTTCCTGCCGAGGCTGGAATGGTTGGCGGGACTCGACGAAATAGAATTTCGAAGGAATTTCAAGGGAAGTCCTATCAAGAGGACGAAGTGGCGTGGCTTGGTGCGGAATGTTTGCATCGCGTTGGGGAATTCATCGATCCGCAAAGGGACGGCCGAACAGGTGCGAATTGCCGCGCTCCTGCAACGGCTGTCCGCATCGCCCGAACCCGTAATTGCCGAATCTGCCCAGTGGGCCCTCTCGCGCATCGGAGGAGTGTGAGACCACGCGGTATCGTTCGCACGGCAGGGGGGTATAGCGGTATAATCCGCCGTGCAGGCCAACTTATTCACCGCACCCCTGGAGTTCCGTATGAATCGCCGCAAGTTTTTGGCAGGCACCAGTCTCATCGGCGCTGGCTTACTGGGAGCAGGAAAAGGCGCTTCCGGCTTCGTACACGCAGGCACTGAATTTGATTTCAATCCAAATCTCGCAAGGGAGGAAAAACCCGTGGCATTTACTGTCCCGCCGTTACCCTACTCGTTCGACGCGCTTGAGCCTTATATTGACGCGAAGACGATGGAAATCCACCACGATAAGCATCATGGAGCCTATGTCACCAATTTAAATAAGGCTCTGGAAGGTCATGCGGATTTGCAGTCAAAATCCATTGACGATCTCTTGAAGGGACTCGATGCGATTCCCGAAAACATCCGCGCTGCCGTTCGAAACAACGGCGGCGGCCACTGGAACCATTCGCTGTTCTGGAAGCTGATGAAGAAGGGTGGCGGCGGTGAGCCGAAAGGCGATCTGGGCGCTGCAATCAGCTCCGCGTTTGGATCTTTCGCGGATTTTCAGGCGAAGTTTTCGGCCGCAGGTTTGGGCCGATTTGGCTCCGGATGGGCGTGGTTGATTGTAAAAGATGGCAAGCTGGCCATCGATTCGACTCCCAATCAGGATACGCCTTACTTTCTTGGAGGTAAGGCCGTGATCGGGCTCGACGTCTGGGAGCACGCTTACTACTTGAAGTATCAGAATGTGCGCGGGGACTACATCAAGGCCTGGTGGAACGTGGTCAATTGGGACGCGGCCAGCGATTTGTTCGCCGCAGCTAAGAAGTAAATTCGCGGTCTGCAGTTCTCCAAAACAGAAAGGCCCGGTCCAGGTACTTTGGAGCGGGCCTTTCTCGATTTCAAAGTAATTTTGATGATGAACGGCGCCTAAGCCATCACTCGCAGCTTGGGAGGAGGAACCATGGATACTTCGCGGCTGCCGCGGCGGACGATGTGTGACCGTACGGGAAAGTTGCGCGCCTGAGTTTGTCCCATCGCCAAAGGCATAGGAACAAGCGGAGTTGCGCGGCGCGAGGCTTCACGAACCAGTTCCATCCGGCCTCGAACTCCAAATTTCGACAAAAGAGAAGAAACGTGGAATTTGACGGTGCGCTCGGAAAGATTAAGCGTGGCCGCAATTTCCTTATTGGACTGGCTTCTCATGATGCCGCCAAGCGTTTCCTCTTCGCGGCGCGTCAGTTTGATGGGTCCGGAAACCGAGTGGCCGGCCTGTAGGAGCCTCTCTGCTTTCTCGTTCAAATCCACCATCAGGTCCCCGTGGGCCGGGACCATCACCACATAGTCGCTTGGGGATTGGCCGCGGACCATGCAGTGCATCGCCAGGAGACCGGCCGCTTGATCCACCGGAAAACTGCCGTCAGGCTGCGCCTCGACGTGAAAGTGGGAAACGCCAGTTGTTTTTTCGTGAAAGAAAAATAGTTCTCGGGCAACTCGTTGGCGAGGATTTCTTAGAGGAAGCGATTCTTCACTTTTGCGGATTACCTTCACGTACCCCTCCAGATGGAGCCTCGTGCTGGGAGCGAAGCCGTTAATTTGATTAGTGCGGTAACCTGAAGACATGCCTGCTTCCCTGACAGGGAAGCAGTTCAGCCAGCTGCCAAGCCAAGAGGGGCCGCTTTGGCTTCCACACCCTCAGTACGGCATAGCCGAGGCGCAAGAAGGAGACTCACGTGAGAACGCCCGCGACAATGAGATCCGACCCGAACCGTAAGGTCTCTGCAATTCCTCTTCCCACTGATGGGGTCTGTAACGTACTTAGGAATCATATAGTTAAACAATTTTTTCACCCTCTGTGCCAAGGATTTGAGGTAGGAATTGCACACGGTGCGAAAATTTTCCCTTCTTAGACTGTTGCCATACCAAATGTGAAAATTATTTTCGTTTGCCACTCGCCTTCGCTCAAGATTTCCACGGGACCTGGGAGGCAGGCACCATGGATTTTGCTTTAACTTCGCTAACTCCTTGTCTAAGCGTCGAAGTTCCTAAGTCTTGCATATTGGCCTACGGAGAAAATATTAGAAGCTTCACCTGTGGGAAATCGAATCTATTCCTCTATAGCCCTGGGAGAGCATCAGGGGTTGTACCTCAGCACCTGTGTCTGGTTGGGTGAGATTAACTCGTAGAGAACGCCACGCCAGCGGACCTTATGAGTCATCACAGAAAAGGCGAAATTCAGGAGATAGAGAAACGGAATGAACACTCCGAGAACTACATAGATCCAAGCTTGCCCCAAAATTTGCCCGTGAGCCGACGGCGCGACTTCCGTTACCCCTAAGACGCGCATTCCACCCCGGATTGCTGCAAGCAACAGAGGTAAGAACGTAAGGCCGGCAAGTTGTAGAGACGGCAGCGACCCTTGCATGTTGCTCAGAGTTAGGGTGATGCCCAGCACGAACGTCAGGCAAAAGAGAAGGTGTGTGGCTGCGGCGCTGGCCCACATCTTTCCCGCGTAAACGCGAGTGATCACGATCTGTCGGTTCGTGAATTCCAGGAGCTCTGCGAATTCGGTCTCCACGTAAGAGAGCGTCAGGCACTCCGGGACAAACAGAACTCGCCGGCGAGTCCTTTCGAGCGCTCGGGTCATCGAATAGTCATCACTGATTGAGTGGCGCCAGTCTTCGGCCACACCGATCTGGTCAAAGGTGTTCCGCCGGATTGCTGTTCCGCCGCCCCAGCAGAAGTTCTTCCCTTTTTCGCTGAGCATGGTGACGATGGGCGCATTCCAAGCCGCGAGCAACAACGTGGCAAAGTTTGCGCGGTTTGGGAGCAGCCAGCGCATGGTTGTGGCCGCGCCAATGCCCCCATCGATTAGCGGCGCGACTAGGTGGTGTAGCCAGCTTCTCCCGGGCCGCCCGTCGGAGTCCGTGAACGCCAGAACCTCGAAATCGGGGGGCAGTTGTTCGACCGCCACACGCAAATTGTTTACTTTCTCTCCGCAGCCTTCCGGTCTGCCGGCAATCACCACGTGAGCTTTCGCGCGCGAGTGCGCGATAACTCGTCGAATCACGCTATGCGCAGGATCAGACTCTGAAGCCAGGATGAAGAACACCTCGTAATTCGGGTGAGTGAATTCACAAAGCGCGGCAAGATTCGGTTCGAGTCCAGGCTCCAGTCCTCTGCAAGGGCACAACACCGCGGTCCTCGGGGTATAGAAGCCGGGGTCGGAGCCGGCCCGCCGGCGCACGTAGCCGAGCCATTGCAGTCCCTGCACGATCAGATAGGAACCCAGCAGGATCTGCAGAACCGCCAGAATATCGAAAAGGCTCTCCATCCAAACCGAGAATAGCAGATCGACACCGCTCGCAGATGACGGCATGAACGGGTAGAATCGCACCGGTAAACGCCTTGCACGGAGGAGCGAAAAATGAACCGAGTGGATTTCTCGATGGTGACAAGCGGGACCGAGTTGCCGGGATACCGGATTTTGAAGAATCTTGGAATTGTAAGAGGAATCATTGTGAGGTCGCGCAGCGTCATCGGTACTCTGGGCGCCACTCTGCAAACGATCATCGGAGGCAACATCACTCTTCTGACGAATCTTTGCGAGAACACCCGTGAAGATGCCTTTGAACTCTTATTGCAGCATGCCGCCGAGCATGGAGCCAACGCGGTGATTGCCATGCGCTATGACGCAACCGAGGTGATGCAGGGAGTTACTGAAGTCCTGGCTTATGGCACCGCCGTACAGGTCGAGCGCGTCTCGTGAGCCATTGCGGGACAGGCGTTTCCTTTTCCTGGTATAGACTGGTTAAGTGCGTGGTTTGAGAGTGATCTCCTGTCGTTCCAATGAGGGTGCCGCGATTTGTGAGGCGAGATCTTCCAGCTCTTTGAGCGCGCGGCTGGCCGCTACCCGCGCTTTCTCCAGAAAAGAGGAGTCCAGCACGAACGCGCAGCGATCCACAAACGGATGATTTGCCGCTTCGAACGGCTTGCGGCTCCGGCGCACAGAAGCAGTTCGCGCAATCAGCTCTTCGTAGCGTCGCAAATCGGTCTGAAAGTCGAGGGCGTCGCCCGCGGTCCATTTCTGCTGGCGCGTCAGTGCAGCTAGGAATTTGCGCCGAAAACTAGCGGCATCTTTGCGCGTCATCGGCCTGGATTTCCGCTTTCCTTCCGGCGACGGTCCCGTGAACACGAGTTCTAGCGCCTGTGCGCTCACAGCGAGAAGAGCTTCACGCTGAAGCAAGGTTAAGAGATCGCGATAGAGGCTGGCGTGAACCTGCAGCGCCTGACGTCCGTTCTCGACCACGTAGGAATCCACGAAGCGCGGGATGATGCGTTCGCGCTGCAGCGCTTCCGGCAGGCAGAGCGCCAACTCCGCCGGATCAATCTTCGAGGATTGTTTCACCCGTTCAGTTGCCACGCGAACATGGTAACAGGACTTTCTTTTTGCGCCGTGCGGGCTTCCGCCTAAGAAAAAAGGCCCGCCATAACCTAACGGGCCCTGTTCACCGTTTTAGCGCTCTTGAGGTACGCCACGCTCGGGGAGAATCCCCGCGCCCTCAGTGGACCGCGCGCGGCGTATCGGGGCTAACGCGCTTCGGCTTTGGCTCGGGTTGCGGCACGATTGGTGGTGCAACAACCTCTTTGGAGAGCGCGTGCTCCAGAACTTCATCGAGCGTGCGCACGTAGGTGATCTTCATATCGCCGAGAATCTCCGGCGGAAGATCCGCCACCGCGTTGGGTTCATTGTCCGCAGGCAGCAAGACTTCTCGGATTCCCGCGCGCTTTGCGCCCAGCACCTTTTCCTTCACACCCCCGATGGGCAGTACGATGCCCGAGAGCGTCATCTCGCCTGTCATAGCCAGCCGATCACGCACTGGCCGACCGCTCAGCAAACTCACCAGTGATGTGACCATCGCCGCGCCCGCGGAGGGGCCATCCTTCGGCACGGCGCCCGATGGCACGTGAATATGAATATCGGCTTTGCGGAAGAAGTCCGGGTCGATACCGTAGCGTTCGCCATTGGCGCGAACCCACGTCAGCGCCGCGGTCATCGATTCCTGCATCACCTCGCCCAGGTGCCCTGTCATTGTGAATTGCTTGCCCCCGCGCATCCTGCTGGCTTCGATGAATACGATGTCCCCGCCCACGGGAGTCCACACAAGCCCGATGGCCACGCCGGGCTTCTTCACGCGCTCCTCGACTTCTTTTTCGGTTCGGAATTTCGGCACGCCCAGATATTCGCGAACAACTTCCGGCGTCACGACCATTTTTTCCGTCTGGCCTTCGGCAAGACGCCGCGCCTGCTTCCGCGTAATCGTGGCGATTTCCCGCTCCAGGTTGCGCACGCCTGCTTCGCGCGTGAAACTGTGAATGATCTCCTGAAGCGCCTCGTCCGTGAACTCCAGTTGCTCGCCCACTTTCAGGCCGTGTTCCCCGGCTTGCTTGGGGATCAGGTACTTATGCGCGATGTGCAGCTTCTCTTCGCCCGTGTACCCGGGCAGCTCGATGATCTCCATGCGATCGCGCAAGGGTTCGGGGATGGGATCCATCCAGTTTGCCGTGGCGATGAAAAGCACTTTCGAGAGATCGAACGGCACGTCGAGATAGTGGTCGCGGAACGCGGAGTTCTGCTCCGGATCGAGTACCTCCATCAGAGCCGAAGAAGGATCGCCCCGGAAATCGCGGCCGAGCTTGTCCACCTCATCAAGCATACAAACAGGATCGTTGGTCTCGGCTCGCTTCAGACCCTGAATGATCTGGCCCGGCAGAGCACCGATGTAGGTGCGGCGATGCCCGCGGATTTCCGCTTCATCGTGCATGCCGCCGAGGGCGATGCGCACGAACTTGCGGCCGAGCGCGCGGGCGATGGACTTGCCGAGCGAAGTTTTCCCCACGCCTGGAGGTCCGACAAAACAAAGGATTGGCCCCTTCATTCCGGGCTGCAGTTTTTTCACCGCCAGATAGTCGAGAATACGCTCCTTCACCTTCTGCAGGTCGTAGTGATCTTCGTCGAGAATCTGACGGCCCTTGGCGATATCGATTTCGCTGGTGCCCGACGATTTCGACCATGGCAGTGAAGTCATCCATTCCAGATACGTCCGCGAAACCATGTACTCGGCCGACGCCGGTGTCATCTTCGCGAGCCGCTTTAGTTCCCGGTCGCACTCCTTCTTTGCTTCGGCCGACATCCCGGCTTCTTCGACCTTTTTGCGTAGTTCGTCGATTTCCTGCGTCGAATCGTCCGAATCGCCCAACTCTTTCTGAATCGCTTTCATCTGTTCGCGAAGCAGGTATTCGCGCTGGTTCTGGCTGACCTGTTCCTGCACCTGCTCGTGAATCTTGGACCGTAATTCAAGGACTTCCAGCTCCTTGGAGAGCTCTCGGATCAGGATTTCCAGCCGCTTGCGAACGTTGGCAGTTTCGATCAGCTCCTGGCGCAGTAGGGTCGAGAGGGACGGCAGGGTGCCGGCGATAAAGTCCGCAAGCCTGCCTGGGTCATCGATGTTCATGGCGACGGATTGCAAGTCATCAGAGAGCTGCGGAGAATGGCTGACTACGTCGCGAAAGAGATCTTGAGCGTTCCGCTGCAGGGCCTGTAGCTCGGCATCAAAATCCCCGATGATTTCCATTTCCTGTTCCACCTGAGCGCGCAGGAAAGGCTTTAAGCCGATCAGCTCATTCAAGCGGATGCGAAATATCCCCTCGAGAAAAATGACCACATTGCCGTTGGGCATTTTCACTGTCTTATGCACCTTGGCGAGCGTGCCGATCTTGTGGAGGTCCGCCGCTGAGGGATCTTCGACACGCGGATCAAGCTGGGCCACCACCCCGAGCAGTTTGTCGTCACCTTCGAGTGCGTTCACCAGTGCGAGCGAGCTATCCCTGCCCACGGTCAACGGCAAAACCGCCCCCGGGAACAGCACCGTGTCCCGGACCGGCAAGATAGACAGAACTTCTGGAAGCTTTGGTTTCTTATCAGCCATGGTTTCCCCTAAACTCATTCGGGGAGATTTCTCCCCGACCTAAGCAAGTTGGATGCAGGGCTTCCGAAAAAGGTGCATTGGATGAGATTCTTCTGAGCATAAAATATTAGTCTATCGCACTCATATAATAACATTGCTCATTCCCAACGACAAGCCAAGTATATAAGTTATTGTGTTTCAATAATATACGAAGTCTACGACTCTGTTGACCTGATCGTTGGCTAATTAACCCTATCGGCTAATCCCTGCCTTCACACCATTCATTTCTTCACCCGGGGGAACTCGTTGAGAACATATTCGATCGCTCTTTCTTTCGATTGCAACCTCCCTTCCAATTGGGCGTCTTCCACCGAGCGCAGTATCTTCGCAAACAGAGGACCCGGGATATAACCCATCTCCTGCAGGTCGTCTCCCGTAAGCAGTCGAGGCGGCTGCACCTGTTCGGGAGGTGTGTCGGAAAGGAACCGCTGCACGAAGCCGTAGGATTCCAGCTTCCGATGACTCGAAAGGCAATCCAGCCGATGTAGTTCGAGGTGCTCGTCAAAGCGCGCCAGCCGTACAAATCGCTTCAACGTCGACGCGCGCATCTGCTCGACATCCTTGAAACGCATGTGATTGGCGACCAGCGCAATGATCAGTTCCGTGTCCTCGTTTGAAAATTTCAGCCGCCGGCAAATCTCTTCAGCCATGCGCACGCCCACCTCCACGTGGCCGTCGAAGCGGATACGGTCACCCGTCTCTTCCGCGGATTTGAATGTAGGAGGCTTGCCCACGTCGTGCAACAGAACTCCCCACGCGAGCGTGGGAGCGCAACGTGCTGGAAGTTGCTCGAGCATGATGCGCGTGTGAATCCATACGTCACCCTCGGGATGAAACTCCGGCGGCTGGTCGACTCCTTTCATCGCTGCAATTTCCGGGAGCAACTGCCGCAGGAGTCCCGTATCTTCGAGCAGCTCGAAGCCCCGCCGCGCCGCTCCCTCGGTAAGAAGTTTGGTCAACTCGTCACGGACACGTTCGGCGGAAACCTGGCCGATCTCGCCGGCGTGGAAGCGAATTGCCTCCCACGTCGCTGGTTCAAGGGCGAAGCCGAAGCGCGCGGCAAAACGCACGCCGCGCAGCATGCGCAGTTTGTCTTCAGCAAAGCGCCGGCTGGGTTCGCCGATCGCGCGAAGAATCCCCGCCTTCAAATCGGCCCGGCCACCCACAAAGTCCAGCACTTCGCCGGTATCGTAGCGCATCAGCAAGCCATTGACGGTGAAGTCGCGGCGCTGCACGTCTTCTTTTGGGGAGCGTGCATAGACCACACTGTCCGGGTGGCGTCCGTCGGAATAGCCTACATCCGAGCGAAAAGTTGCGATCTCAACCTTGAAACCTTCGCGCGGAACGAGAACAACACCGAATTGCGCGCCCACGTCGATCCCTTCGGGAAAGAGCGACAGCACTCGCTCAGGGGTAGCGTCAGTCGTGACGTCGTAATCGGCGGCTTCGTGGCCCATCAGCAGATCACGCACGCAGCCTCCCACGAGCAGCGCCTGGTGGCCGCTGCGGTGAAGCGTGTCGCAGATCGAATTGGCGAGATCGCGCGGCGTCACCCGCTGATTATGCGATAGTCCCGCCAGCGAAGGGAAAAGAAGTGTCACGGTGTGCGTTTGCGCAGGTTACTTGGAACGAAAAACCAGGCAGGTGATGTCGTCAGACTGGCGGGTGGCGCCCACGTAATCGTCGACGTTCTTCATCAAGGATTGCAGCGTTTGTTCTGCATTGTAATTGGGCAGTAGTCGAATGGCCTCCAGCCAGCGGCCCTCGCCGAACTCCTGGCCTGCGTGGTTGAACGCTTCCACAACTCCATCTGTGTAGAAGATTAGTGCATCCCCAGGCTGCAGTTCGACTGTAGCTGTATCGTACGCAGCGTCTTGTTTAATCCCCAGGGGAACTCCTCCCATGTCCAGTCTTTCCAGTGTGGCGTTCGCGCGCCGCAGAATCGGGGCGTTGTGCCCCGCGTTCACGTACGTGAGGCGGCGCGAGGGCGGATCGTACTCCGCTAGGACCGCGGTCGTGAACCGGCGTCCGTTCAGGCTATGCGCGCAAGCGTAGCGATTCAATCGAATAACAAGTTCGGAAGGTGGCGCACCTTCCCCGGCGATGGTGCGGAGGCTCGCTTGCAACGTGGCCATGAGCAAAGCCGCAGGGATGCTTTTTCCAGCCACGTCGGCGATGATCACCATGAGTTTTCCGTCGGGTCCTGCGTTCGGAACCGGATAGAAAGCATCGTAGTAATCACCGGCGACGGAATTCTGCGGGCGTGTTGCGAAGGCGATGTCCGCGCCGGGGACCTCGGGAGGTTTGGAAGGGACCAGCCAGGATTGAATCTCACGCGCGATTTCGAGATCGCGTTTCATTGTGACCTTGTCGGCGAGTTCCAGCGACAGCAGCAGGAGAAAGAGGACCGCGGCGATAAATTCAAACTTGATCTCGAGAATCGTGCCGTTGCCCAATAGAAACATCAGCACGAGTGCAATCAGCAGCAATACTCGCCGCGCCGGTGTCATTTTCAGGAGCAGGGCCCAAAAGAATTGCCTCGCGACGTGCAGAGGTCGCCGCCAGCGCGGGAGCTTTTGAATTGCTTCCCAGTCAACGTCGTGCCCATAAAAGCCGTAGCTGGCGCGGGCGTCCGCGACAAACTGCGTCCAGAGGTCGTCGATCTGCCGGCCTTCGCTCACGCGCTGCCAAAAGCTGCGCAGGCGATCACTAAAACGCACACGTGCTACGGCAGGAGCGGTCTGTGGGGAAGAATTCATCGCAAGAAAGTATAAGCCATGCAAACTACTCGTGGTGCTCGGAACTTTGCGAATCAGGAACTTTAACTCTTGAGGTCTGCGGAACCTATTACATGAATGCCTTACCCATCTTTCTGGGAGGTGGGAGCTTCAGCTCCCACGTAATCGCTGTAAATACAAAAGGGGTCTTGAAGTCGCCCCGCCTTCTATCCTCTATTTTCGTGACACGCCACTCTACAGACGCGTCAGGAATCTTCGCTGTCTCCCTTTGTTCCTTCAGGGTGGAGTGATCCCCCAAACTGCACCGAGCCGAATCCGAAGCGGTCGCGCAATCGGTCAGCCGCGCTCGTAAGCTTTTCGAGTTTCCCGCGTCGCACCGTTTCAAGCAGATCGAGTTGTTCCGCCTCATGCGTGAGACCGCTCAAGCTGACGCCTAGAAGGCGAATCTTCCGCCCAAGGTCGCGATGCTGGCGGAATAGATCCTGAAAGACCGCGAAGATATCGGCATCCAGACGCGTGGGTTCCGCGAGCGTCTTCGACCGAGTGTGCGTGTCGAAGCCTGCGTATCGGATGGTCAGCGTCAAAGTCCGCGCGGTAAGCCCGGCTTCGCGCAAACGTTTGCAGGCCTTTTGCGAAAGGTGACACAGCATCGCGTCTAGCGCGCCAATCTCATCGGTATCTTCGCCGAAAGTGTGATTGTGCGAGATCGATTTCGGCTCGGCGTCGATCACGAATTCGTAGGAATCGCCGCCGCGCGCTTTGCGATGCAGCGCCGTGCCCCACTGGCCAAAAATCTTTTCGAGCTTTTCCTGCGGGAGTGCTGCCAGCTGCTCGACGGTCTCGATGCCGAGTGCGCGCAGGGCCCGCTCCGTAACTTCGCCGATGCCAGGAATCTTCCGCACGGAAAGCGGCGCGAGAAACCTCGCTTCCTGGCGCGGCGCTACCCACAGAAGCCCCCGTGGCTTGGCTTGGTCGGAAGCAACTTTAGCAACGAGTCGCGTTGCCGCCAGACCGCCGGAACAGGGAAGTCCGGTCGTGCTTGTGATTGTCCGAAGGAGTTTATCCGCTGCTGCTAATGGCGGGCCGTGCAACCGCTCCGTGCCGCCAAGGTCGAGATACGCCTCGTCGATCGAAACCATTTCGACGACGGGAGAGAATTTGGCGAGAATCGTGGCGACGCGGTCGCTCCACTCCGAGTAAAGCGTATGACGGCAATCGAGAAAAATGGCGTGAGGGCAAAGACGTCCCGCGGTTCGCAGCGGCATGGCGGAATGAATGCCGTATTTGCGCGCTTCATAACTCGCCGCCGATACCACGCCGCGCTGATCGGGGCGTCCGCCCACGACCACCGGTTTTCCTCGCAATTCCGGGCGTTCCAGCAATTCCACCGAAACGAAGAAAGCGTCCATGTCCACGTGAAGTATCGAAGATTGCGCGAGGGCCGCCTCGCCCTCGGGTGGGCCGTGCTTTGCCCGGAATCGAGCCAGGTCCGGCATGTCAGCTAGCCTACGCCCGCCACGAGATATGAACAACTTGCGAAGATGGGCGAAAGTGTTCTGTGGCAACGGGCGCTGCCTTCACGCAACTTGCCGCCCCTCGAGAAATCGATCTAATGAGTCGCTGACCAATTCAGTGTCCCTGCCGTCGTGGTGGGCATTTGCCTGACCGACTATGGTCTAGGGGGTATAGTAGCAGTCGCCGAAAACATCGCACGCGAACGGAAGATTGTGACCTTTTTTTAAGTCTGGCCAAATTCCTTTCAATGTTTCGATATCTGGTGGCAAGAAATCAGCGACCTTCCATTCCTTTCCATTTTGTGAATGGAAAACAATGTCCCTCTTCATGAGCATTTCTGTTTGTGCGTAGAAATTCTTGATCGGCTCGGGTATTTCCAGGCCAAAGTGTTCTTGCAAATCGATCCACTGTGGATTAAGAAGCCTTTCCTGGTGTCTGCGCAGCGTCTCTTCCGAAGGAACCTTTGGCTTTCTGAAAAATGCTATCAACCAATTTCCTCCAGCGTAGATGGCCATAATAATCACGAAGAAACAAACTGCCCCAACGGCCCTAATCAGAATTACTTGCATGAAGAATGTGTAAAACTTCCTTCTCTCCTCAACATAGCCTGCCGGGTCTTAGGCCAAGCCCAGCATGATCATCTCGCTTTCTCGGCGGCCAGGACGCGAGGGATGCCTGCGAGGTCATTCGTGACACCTACGCTCGTCCACGTCTGCACATCGAGCAGCGGACGAACGGCGGGCAAGCTGTTGTGGCCAAGCTCCAGAACCAGAATCCCGCCGGGCTCTAGATTCTGTGCCGCTTGCGAAATGAGGCCCGCATACGGTTCGTACCCCTCTTCGCCGCCAAACAATGCGCTTTCGGGCTCGTGCCTCCGCACTTCGATGGGGAGAGTTTCCGTTTCGCGGCGGCCGACGTAAGGCGGATTGCTGACGATCAGATTGAAAGAAGGTGATTGGTGACTTGTGCTTAGTGACTGGTGAACTGCCGCGTGGTCGAAGTTGTCCAAAAAGTTGCATTCGACGAATTGAATTCGCTTAGACACCCCATGACGCACCGCATTTCGGCGGGCCACAACGAGAGCCTCCTGTGAGATATCCGTCGCGTAGATGTTTGCTTTAGGCAGCTCCTTGGCGAGTGCGATGGCCAGACACCCCGATCCTGTTCCGATGTCTGCGATCAGGAAACCTTCTCCCGAGGTCATCTGCGGGCGTCCCGCGCGAGCTTCCCGCAATGCCAGGCGGTCTAGCGCTACCTCAATGACATGCTCGGTTTCGGGGCGGGGAATCAGCACGTCCGGCGTGACTTCTAACTCCAATCCCCAGAATTCCTGTTTTCCCGTCAGATACTGCGTGGGCTCGCCGGCGGCGCGTCTTGCGATCAAAGCTTGAAATCGTTCTGCAATCTCCTCAGAAACAGACTCCTCCGGATGCGCGTAGAGCCACGCGCGGTCGCGGCCGAGAGCGTGCATGAGAAGAAGCTCAGCCGCGAGCGCGTGTGACAAAACGCCAGCCGCACGCAACTGCGTGAAGGCTTCGCGCAGTGCTGTGCGGACGACCAGTCGCCTCACCCCCTGCTTCATCCTATGAGTTTCTCCTTCTGACGACCACAGGCTTCGTGGTAACCGTAAGCCACACCGTTTCCGGCGTAGGCGTAACCGCCGACCGCAACACCGCCGAAAGCGCGATAGCCAATGGCACCGCCGCCGACCGCCCGCCAACCGATGGCAAGCCCCGCCAACGCGATGACTCCGAGCGAGGCACCGCCAATTGCGAGCCCCCCCACGGCCAATCCTCCCACCGCGATGACACCGAAGGGGATGCCGCCGAGCGCAATCACGCCGAGGGGACGCACCCCGACGGCGATAATGGCTACGGGCGCGCGGCCCGAAGCAAAGAGCGGGACGCCACCGATGTGAGTGGACGACTCATAGGAACGTACCTCGTAAGGGGGTATGGCCCTGCTCCGCACCAACGGCAGACACACCATGATCAGTGCCAGCAAAGCGATGTACCAAACCCAAAAACGGCGCGGAACGGAGCGACTGTCTGCAGGGCCGGAGGCCAACCGGTCGCTCACCTTCCTCATCCAACCGGAACCAGGAGTGGTGTCAGGACGAGTCAGCATGCGGCACCTCCTTACCTAGCATTATGCTCCAGCGGGCTCAACCGTATTCCAGATCCCGTGCAATTTTCCAAACGCCCCCGGGTTCGCGGTGAAAAGTCATCCTGTATTTGTCGTGAATCTGTTTTGACGATTCATCCGTCTTCGGAATTGTCTTGCCTCCGTCGTGCCGCGATCGCGATCGAATGCCCAGTCGCCAAAGACGTGGGTCTCCTCCGAAGCTGATAAAATCGCAAAGCGGAAATGCCCGAACCTTTCCCGGTAGCGTGTCCGAATCGCGTCCTTGCCCGTCCCGAGAGTTCCGTTCGGCGGAAGCAGAATAGCGTCATCTGCGTAGAACCACACGACCGCAACGGCATCGCCCGTGTTATCGGCCGCGATGATTCCGGAGGCCACATCCCGTATGGCCGCCAGATCGGCTTACCCAGCGTGGTGAGCCTGGGCGCCAATTGCGGTCTCGCCATACGGAATCAGCAGACACGCAAGGAAGAGATCTCTCACGACCATGTACTTGTTTTGCATTCCCTACCCGTTTGGAGCGCCTTCATGCCTCGGCAAGCTCCTGCTCGAGGCGCTCGGCTTCATAGTGGGAAACAAGGCCATCAACCAATGGGGCGAGCTTGCCATCCATCACGTCCGTAAGCTGGTGAAGTGTCAGGCCGATGCGGTGATCAGTGACACGGTTCTGCGGGAAGTTGTAGGTGCGGATTTTTTCCGAGCGGTCGCCGGATTTGATCTGTCCGCGGCGCTCGGCGCCAATCGCTGCTTGCTGTTTTTCCAGCTCGAGTTCGTAGAGGCGCGCGCGCAAAACGCGCATGGCCTTGGCGCGATTCTTGATCTGCGATTTTTCGTCCTGTTGCGAAACCACCAGTCCGCTAGGGATATGCGTGATGCGGACGGCGGAATAGGTCGTGTTCACGGATTGGCCGCCGGGACCCGAAGAACAAAACGTGTCGACTCGCAAATCCTTGGCTTCTATCTTGATGTCGATTTCATCCGCTTCGGGAAGAACCGCGACCGTCGCTGCGGACGTATGAATGCGGCCCTGCTGCTCGGTTGCGGGCACGCGCTGGACGCGGTGTACGCCGCTTTCGTACTTCAGCTTGGAATACACTTTGTGACCCTGAATTGCGGCCACAATTTCCTTGAGCCCCCCGAGCGAGGAAGGCGAGCTTTCCAGCACTTCAACCTTCCAGCTCAGCGTTTCCGCGTAACGTGAGTACATGCGAAAGAGTTCGCCCGCGAAAAGCGCGGCCTCGTCGCCGCCTGTCCCGGCGCGGATTTCCAAAATCACGCTCTTTTCGTCATTGGGATCTTTGGGCAGAAGCAGAAGTTTCAGCTCGCGCTCAACCGTTTCCTTCCGCGCGGAAAGCTGCTTTTCTTCGTCGTGCGCCATCTGCTTCATTTCCGGATCATCGGCTTCGACAAACATCTGGTGCGCGCCGGACAGATCTTTTTCAATTTGCTTGAACTCGCGGTGCTTGGCGACGATCTCCTCCAGCTCCGCGTGCTGCTTGGCAATCTTCTGGAAACGCGCGGAATCCGACGCCACGTCCGAGGTGGAAAGCTGCTGCGTCAGCTCGTCATAGCGCGCGCCTAATTGATCCAATTTTTCAGATAGCGTTAATACGGCCATGGGAAAACCTCATAAGAAATCTGTGACTCGTGGTCAGTGATTCGTGACGGACAAAAATCGAATGCGGCGCTCCGGGTTTGGAGCGGTGGAAGAGTCAGCTAATAGAAAGCGGCATACATCGAAGTGTTCGTATTAAGAATAGCGCCGTTTGCGGAATCACGCAAATGGCACCCCGGATGTGTGTCACACGAGACGTCTCCGTCACCCGCGACTTGAAATCGTGGGCACCCCGGCGGCGCGGCTTCTAAATGGAGTCGCTAATGCTTCGGCAGTTTGAATTTGCGGCCGACAGCCAAACTGGCCGAAATCCCCGTGGCAAGCAGCAGAAGTGTGCCCGGCTCTGGTACCGGAGTCGGTGGAGGTGGATTGTCCGGTGGAGGCGGATTATCAGAAGGAGGTGGAATCAACGGAGGGCCCGGGGGCACGGGATTTGTTGGCGGAGGATTATGTGACGGGTGGGACGGCGATCCTCCCCCGAAAAAGATCGGAACAATGGGAGGGAGGAAGCCGCCGTGGCCTGACCCAGGCGGTGACGACGGCGGCGCAACTGAATTTGGGCCTACCAGCGAGGCTAAAGGACTATCGGGTGGAAAAGACCGCCCGTCGGGCTCCGGCGTTTCGAGCTCTGCGATCGTGGGATCTTTTGCATCAACGGGCTTGACCGCCGTTTCGGATATTCGATTGCCGCAACGCGTGCGCGCCGAATGAAGTCCATCGGTGATGATGTTTTCGCCCGCACGAAGGACGAGTTTGTGCGAAGTCCAATAGACCTTGTTTCCTTTCCGGTAGGAAACGTAGGCGGCCAATTCCTTATTCAGCCGGATGACGCGGGCTTTCGCCAGGTCAAATCCGGAATAGTGGGATGCCACAACCGGATCAGTGGCGATGGCGGACTTCAATTCTCGCGGGCCGCTCACTCCGCCGGGAATAATCGAATAGGGATATACGGGCCGGGAGTTCAGCGGCAGGGCAAAATCAATGACAGGAGTTCCCGCAGCGTAAGGAAAATCCGCAGGAAGAGCATTTTCCACCGCGGCGGGTGCCGCTGACTCTTGGAAATAGTTGCTTCCAATAGGGATCAGCGCCGCGCAGATAGCCGCCACGGAGACGATAAAAAGTGCCGCAGAAGTCTTGAGCGCCTTCCAGGCTTGAAACCTGAACCTCTCCAGAATGTCGCTTCCCATGACCTTGGTTGCACAAGCAAGGTGTGGGGCAGCGAACACCCGGGCTCGTGTCTGTCCTTTATGATTGCAATTCAATCGCCAAAAAAGGTTGGTGTTTCCCCGCAAAAAGACAGGTTTTATGCTGGCTGTAGGGCCTGCGGCGTCACCATTTTCTCTGCAATGTACTCAAAAGTTTCCACTGAGTATCGTAAACGGAGCGAATTTGCGGTATTAGTACTTTCAGCTAGTGAGTTCTATACCCCCTGTGCGCACCGTAATGCATTAACAGTGTGACGCTACGCACCGTGCATTTCCGCGGGTATTCCTCTGTGATCCAGCGCACAGCGCACCCCGGACTCGGCCTTGCCGCCGCGCGGCACCTTCTTTGTCTCATTGCTCCTCCATGCGATGTGTACTACGATTCGGGGCAATGCCATGAGCGAAACTGCGCGGGCCATTCTTCAGGGCAACCAAACACCGTCGGGAGAATCCTCGTCCTCCCCGGAAGGAGCCCCCGGTTTTCTTTGGGATTTCTGGTATCCGGCCCTCCGGAGCGCGGAAATAAGAGGAGAGAAACTCACGACGGCGACATTGCTCGAAGTGCCGCTGGTGCTGGGGCGGACATCGTACGGCAAAGCGTTCGCCATGCGCGATTCTTGCCCGCATCGCGGGATTCCCCTTTCCTACGGGCAATTCGACGGGCAAGTGCTGGAATGCAGCTATCATGGCTGGCGCTTTGAGGCGTGCACTGGACAGTGCGTCGAAATTCCTTCGCTCACCAGCCAGGACAAATTGAAGGCGGAACGCGTCTTTGCCGGGCATTATCCCTGCGAAGAGCGCGACGGCTATGTTTGGGTGTACATGAGCTCTCCTGACCGCAAAACGGTCACCTCTGCGCCGGGAAGTCAAACTCCGGAGAAAATTTCCCCGGTGCCGGCGCTGCCTGTCTTCAGTAAAAGATACAAGATCACCCAGCTCTCCTGCGAACTCCCCTCGCACATCGATCACGGCATCATCGGGCTCATGGACCCTGCTCACGGGCCTTTTGTGCACCAATCGTGGTGGTGGCGGGGGCGGTACAGCATTCACGAAAAGGAAAAAAAGTTTGAGCCGATTCCGAATGGCTTCCGCATGAGCAAACATTCGCCAAGCTCGAACAGCGCGCCCTACCAGTTGCTCAAGAAAATGACCGGCGATGAGGTGACGACCACCATTGATTTCGTCTTGCCGAATCTGCGGCTCGAGGAAATCCACAGTGGCAAACTCTGGTTTTCGAGCCGCGCGACGGTCACTCCCGTCCGCAGGGATCTGTGCCGGATTGATTTTGTCGCGGCTTGGAATCTGTTCTTTTTGCCGGTATCGCTCTTCCGCATCTTCGGCAAGATGTTCCTGAAACAGGACCAGCAAACCATGATTCGGCAGGCCGAGGGCCTGAAAAACAACCCGCGTCTGATGCTGATTGACGACGCGGACCGCCCCGCAAAGTGGTACTTCGCGCTGAAAAGCAACCTGCTTGAGTCCCGCCGGACGGGTAAACCCATGGTGCATCCCATGCCGGAGCCGGTGACCCTCCGCTGGCGCTCCTGAAGACAAGGGGCGAGGCAGTGACCCGCGTTCCGTGATCCGCAATGGAATTAAGGACCCACCTTGTTCAGGGTAAACCTGCACGGAAGGTCAGAGTGACGGATTGGGGGAGTACCGTACTCACGAAGAGTCGATTAGTGGCCAACAGAATGGCTTACTGGAGGGAGAGCCAGCCCGGCCCTGGAAAGAGGCCAGCATGAATAATGGCATGAAGAACAGATGGATCATCGCAGGGATCGTGGGAATCAACTTCCTGGCGGGAGCAGCCGTAGCCTCGGAGCACTCCTACAATCCGATAAAGTGGATCAAAAGAGAACCGGCGCCGACGGCCAGCCAACAGCTCGCCAGGAACAGCGACATGGAGAAGAAGTTGACCACGGAGCTGCAGGCAGCGCTGCCGCCACGCACCAGCCTGAAGGATGCTTGCACGCAGTTTAAGGGGCTGGACGACTGTGTCGCCGCGCTTCACGTAAGCCGCAATCTGAAGATCAAATTCAATTGCCTGAAGTGGGACGTGAACGGTGTGAAGCCGGCGGGTGACGTCAAATCATGCGAAGAGCCGTCACGACAGAAGGGCATGAGCCTAAGCAGAGCCATCCGCGAGCTAAAGCCGGACGCCGACGCGAAGAGCGAAGCGAAGAGCGCCGAAAAACGGGCACGCGAAGACATCAAGGACGCGAGTTCATAGCCTGAAATCGAAAGTCGAAGAGAGATTTCTCGGCGCCAAAAGCGCGCGGAGGGGCGGCGGTCTCCGCTCCGGGACGGCAGAAGCGGCCTTCCCTCCCGTCGAAATGACACCCTTGCGTTAGTCGATTTCAAGAGAGAGCCCCACGTTCGGGCGCGTGGGGCTTTCCGTTATGATCTGTGTGAGGGCGTCAAATCCGTGCCTTCAGCGGCTAGAGCCGCAGTATTTATGTGAAATGGTTGTTGTCGGCGCTGGAGCTCCGACCTCCTAAAGAAGTGAGTCGGCACCTGCCTGCGGCTGGCGGAAGAGCTCGCTGTGGGCGGGTTTTGCGCCGGAAGCGGCTACGTTGAGCGCGGCGTCGAGAGCGAGGTTGACGGGCGGGAGACAAATTTCGGTGCTGCAGGCCTGGTAGTGGAGCTTCAGCGGAATGTGCTGGGCGCCGAGTGGCGCAGTGGGGAGCGCGGTAAGCGGAAGACGGAGAATCACCGTGTCTTCATAAACGTTGAGGGGCTTTTTCGAGAAGGTGAAGGAGTGCAGTTTGCCCTTGGGATAGGAAACTTCGCCGGCTTGGAATCCGGCGGGGAGTTCGGCCTTGAGATCGGTGGCGATGAGATAGTCCTCGGATTTTTCGCGAGCGTTGATGTGAAAGCCGGGGCGAATTTTCAGGACGACAGCAAGTTGAAAGGAACTGCCGCGCGCGACGGGTTCAAGCGAAGCGTATACGCTGGGTGAAACGACGTCGCGGCCGGAAGGGACTTGGTCCTGCGCGGAGATGTGCAGGGCGGCGAACGCGACGAAGATAGTTCCAAGGAATGCGGTGGAAAGTTTCATAGGGTCACCTGGGTGCCGAGCTGCTGGGAGATGACGCGGCTCATGACGCCAAAGAGGTCTTCGCCGGTTTTTTCGAGCAGGAATGAATTTTTCGCGGCGGACCAGCCGAGCTTGAAGCTGGTGGAGAGCGCGGAGATCCAGATTTCGCGGACGGGAGTGTTCGGCGAGATCACGAACTTGGCATCTTCGGGTTCCTCGAAAATAACTTCGAGCTTACCGCTTTCGCCCTCGACGTCGAAGCCGTGCTCGTCGCCAAGGACGAGAAGGCGGCGCTTCAGCTCTTCAAATGCGGCGTCAGCTTTTTTCTGAAAATCTTTTTCATCAATCATGATGAAAGCGTATCAGAGTTGCGCTTCGATGGCGCTGGCCATTTCATCGTAACTGATGAGGCCGGTGATGCGCTTGACCACTTTGCCGTCGCGCGAGATAAGGATGCTGGTGGGATAACCGAGGAGGCCGCCGAACTTTTCCGCCGTAGGGTCGTTGCCGAGCACGATGGGATAACTCATGGGGAGTTGCTGGCCGCTAACGTTGAAGCGCTCCTTGGCGACGTAGGGTGCAACTTCGGTTTTGCCTTCCTCGTCCATGGCGATGCCGATGATGGTGAAGCCGCGGGCTGAATATTTCTGCTGCATGTCGATCAGCCAGGGAATTTCGACGCGGCAGGGTTCGCACCAGGTGGCCCAAAAATTGAGAAGCACGACTTTGCCCTTGAACTGGCTGAGAGAGACATCTTGGTCGTCGAGACCCTTAAGGGTGAAGTCTGGCGCGACCGCGAGAGCCGCAGAGGAGGTCCTGGCTGCCGGGTTGTCCACCTTAACGTTAACCGAGGCTTTCGGGTGAACGCGGGTGGCGCGGTCAGCGAAATAGGTGCCGGCGATGAGCGCTAGAACGGTGACGATGATGAGTAAAGTCCGCTTCATGCGATTCCTCAAAATTTAGTATACCGGGAGAGAGCGCTACCGGAGACGCAGAAAAAATCCGGTGTGCTATTTCGCTCCCGTCAATGCCCGTTCCAACCACAGGACAAGGCTGTTGAGAAAGCCGAGCTTTCCCGCGAGCCACGTCAATTTATTGAAAAAAACCAAACCGCCAACAAAGAGAAGCAGCGCCCCACTGAAGAGTTCGACGGCGTGGAGATGTTTTCGGAAGCGCTGGTAAAAACGCAAAAACTGGCCGATGCCCAGAGCGGTGAGCAGGAACGGCACTGCCAGTCCAGCAGAATAAACAGCAAGGAGCAACACGCCGCGGGCGATGGTATCGCTGGCGGCGGCGAGGGCGAGGACGGTTGCGAGAATCGGGCCGATGCAGGGGGTCCAGCCAAAAGCGAATGCGAAGCCGAGGAGGAAGCCGCTCCAGGCGCCGGGCTGCGAGCCGGCGCTGCGGAGATGGACGTCGCGGTTGAGCCAGCGGGCAAGCGTGGGGCCGAAAAATCCGATGATGGAGAGCGAGAAAAAGTGAACCGCGCCGAGATCGGCGAAGAGAGGTGCCCAGCGGAGTAATGAAGTGATGCCGAGAACAACGAGGATAGCGCCGAGAATGAGTCCTGAACGCAGGTTGAGTCTTATCAGCAGGCCGAGAAGATGAAGGCCGAAGAGAATAATCAGTGCGCCGGCGATGGGAGCGAGGAGCGAGCGGTTCTGGCGAAGGAAAGTGCCGACCGCGCTGGCGGAAGCGCCGAAAGAGATAAAGACGATAGAAAAACCTGCGACGAAGGCCAGCGAAGAAGCGAAAAGACTGCCGCGCGGCGGCTGGCCCTGGCGCAACTGCTCCATGCCGATGCCAGAAAGCATGGAGATGTAGCCGGGGACCAGCGGCAGAACGCACGGCGAGAGAAAAGAGACGAGTCCGGCAAGGAAAGCGGCGGCTAAAGAGACGTCAGTCATTTAGGTGAGTTGTTTCGTGAACCATAAAATTTCCTCTTGCGCGATCACATTCCTACCGACCGCTCACGCAGAAAAATCCTCCAGCAGAGTGTGCCGCCCTGAAAACAACTGTGGCGGAATCCTTATTCTCCCATAAAGGCAGGGAATGAGCGTGTCTGCGGAATCCCCAGCAGAGAGTCAGACCACTCATTAGACGCAGCGGGGACGAGAAAGAATCCAGAGAAATGAACGCCGGACACATGAAGGATTTGGCCGACGCGGGAGTGTTTGGGGTTGTGACGGGAGGCTGTAAGCAATTGATACGGCGTAAGTTGCTGGCACCCTTCTTGGCACGAAACTTGCCATGTCTCAGAACGGATGTTTCCGGGGCTGTGGCAGGTGGATATGAGATGGACACCGAACAAAGTAACCATGCTGCGAGTGGGGGTGGGATTTGCCGCGGTGGGCTTATTCGGGCATGGGGCGCGGGGCAATCTCGCGGCCGTGGCGCTGACGGTGGCGGCAATTGCGCTCGATGCGCTCGACGGCCACCTCGCGCGGCGGAAAAATCTGGCGACGCCGATGGGCGCGCAATTGGACATCCTGGGCGACCGGATGATCGAGAACTTGTACTTCACCTATTTTGCCGTTGTGGGGATGGTCTCGCTGTGGCTGCCGGTTTTTTTCTTTGCGCGAGGGGCGGCGACGGATTTTCTGCGGGGGCTGGCAATGCGCGCGGGACACTCGGGGTGGGGGGCGAACGCCATGCTGCAGACGTGGTGGGGACGCGCGTTGGTGGCGTCAAGCTGGAGCCGGGGGTTGTACGCGGCGCTCAAGTGCCTGTGCTTTTGCTATTTGGGATTGGAACTGGCACTGACGCGAGGGCCGGTGGCGCTTTTTGGGGAATTGGCCGGTGCCGCGCATGAGGCCATTCGAATTGGCGCGCAGGTTCTGACGTGGTTGACGGCAGTGTTTTGCTTGCTGCGGGGCCTGCCAGTGCTGGTGGAAGGTTGGCGATATGTTTCTGGCGGCGCGGGCGGGGGACGAAGCTCGAAGATGCAGGAGGCAGTGTGACTACAAGAGAAGGAAAGGAAATAAAAGAAGTAGAGGAGGTACAGGAGAGGACAGTGAAAATTGCGGCGTTTTTTGATTTGGACGGAACGCTGGTGGCGGGACTTTCGCTGGAGCGGAGATTTTTCCGGGAGTTACGATACTGGAGGGTGATTGGATGGAAAAATTATTTGCCGTGGCTGGCAAAAGCGTTGTCGCTCGCACCTCGGGGAATTACCGAAATTTTGCACGGCAACAAAATGTATCTGCGGGGAGTTGCGGGGGCGCCCCATGAGAACAATCCAGGCGAAAAAAGGAAATGCGCATTCTTTGCCTCTGCGATCGAGCGCTCAGCATCGCATGCGGAGCGGGGTGACACGATCGTCATTGTAAGCGGAACGCTCGAGTTTTTAGCAGGAGGAGCGGCGCGCGAGTTGGAGATGATTCTTTCACGGCGCGGAATTGCGGCGAAGATTCACGTGTGCGCGACGCGGCTGGAAGAGAGAAACGGGCGGTGGACGGGACAGGTTGTCGGGGAGGCCATGTTCGGCGGAGCAAAGGCGCGAACGGCGCGGCAGCTTGCGGCGCAAAAGGGATTCGATCTGAAACGAAGTCATGCATACGGAGACAGCCTTCAGGACAGGTGGTTGCTCGAAGCGGTGGGGAACCCCTGGGCGGTCAATCCTTCGCCGGGCTTAGTGCAGCTGGCACAACAGAAGAATTGGCCGATCCTTCGGTGGAACTAGGGAAAAGAATTAACACAGAGAGCGCAGAGAGCACAGAGAGCACAGAGCACACTAAGAAGAGGGGAAGCGATGGCGAAGTCGGGGAGCTTGGGATGAACAGTTTGGAAAGGGGCGGGTACACGGAGAGCACCAGCTCGATTGTGTGGCGAGCAGCGGCCAGCACGGGGCACGCCGCGCGATTCGAAACGCAGAGTGAGGGAATCGCGGCGCTCGCGAAGCAGGAACATGCAGCGGCGTGGGCGGCTTGCGGCGCGTTTGAATGGGTGGCGCTTGGATATCTTGGAGTATCGAGCGCACTGGTCATTGCGTTCGGGGAGAATTTAGCGCATCCGCTGAAGTTGATTGGCCTACAGGCGATCATGGCGGCGGTCATTTTGGTTCTGTGCCTGGTTGAAGCGCACGTGGCCGGGCAGGTCGAGCAGAGGCAAGAAGGATGGGAACGGACAGCCAAGAATAGCTGTCCCAAGTTCGCGCAGAGGTGGTGGCATTTTTGGCGGCACTGGTATCCTCATCTGTTTTTCCTTTTTTGTTTCGAAGAGCTGGGAAAGTTGGTGCACCTGATTTCGCCGGGCTGGAGAGACGAGAAATTGATCGCGTTCGATCACTGGCTGACGGGCGTGCATCCGGCCGTGTGGCTCGAGCAATTCGCGACTCCGGCGCGGAATGAGTTCATGCAGTTCGCGTATCTGACGTATTTCCTGTATCTGCTGGTGCTGGGCGGAATTCTCTATTACCGCCGTGATTGGCAGGGCTACTGGTCGGTGATGACGTATTCCGCGGTTGGTTATGCCATCGGCTACGTGATCGCGATTCTTTTTCCCATCGAAAGTCCGTGGTTCGCGATGGCAGGCGCCTGGCACGGGGAGTTGCGCGGCGGCGCGTGCACGGCGGTGATCAATTTCATCGAGCATTTCGGACGTGTGCGTGGCGCGGCTTTTCCTTCTGAGCATGTGGCGGGTTCATTCGCCGCGCTGTGGGGAGCGTGGCGGCACCGGCGCTGGCTCTTCTGGGTCATGTTGCCGTTGGTGATGTGCATGTGCGCGTCCACGGTGTGGGGCCGGTATCACTACGTGGCCGATGTTTTCGGGGGAATGATAACGGGAACGCTTGGATATGTCATCGGGCGATGGGTGATAAGAAGGCGGGAGGAGGTTGGCAGTCGACAGTTTAAAGTCGAAAGGACGTGAGCAAGGTTGCGAGAGCACGGATTTCCTTACAAACGTTCTTGGGCCAAAGATCCCGCGCAAACCAAGGACGATTACTTCGACTGCTTGCCAACTTGAAGTGCAGACGAGAGTGAAAGATGCCCACGACCCTTCGCAGCTCAGGGCAAGCAGTCGCGGCCGCTACAGTTGCAGGCTCATTTCGTGTCGGTCATGGAGGAGGTTGAGATCCTTCACCCATCCTTGTCGGATGGGTTCAGGATGACAACGCGAGTTGTATGCCTGAAACCGGCGCTATATGGGCGGGCGGAGATCTTGAGGATAGGCGACCTCGTAGGAGTGGGCGATTTGGAGGAGAGTGAGCTCGCTGGTGTGAAGCCCGATGAATTGCAGACCGAGCGGCAAATTGGAAGGGGTGAAGCCGCACGGAATCGAAATAGCGGGAACGCCAGCGAGATTGGCGGGGCGATTGAGACGAAGAAGCAAGGCCCGGGCGGGGTAATCTTTTTCCGCGATGCGAGAGGTTTCCTCTCCAATCAGCGGCGCGGGAATGGGAGTGGTTGGAACAACGAGAGCGTCCACACCTGCATCGCGCATCTTCGATGACAATTCATGAATAAAGCGCTCTCGCAGGGCGAGGCCTTCCAGGTAGACCGTGGCGAAAATTTTGCCGCCCATTTCGAGGCGGCCGCGCACATCCTCTCCATAGTCGGCGGCATACTTGGGAAACCAGCCCGATTGCTGGTGAAAATGGGTCGCTTCGGGCCAGGCGATTTGATTGCCCGCCTCTTCGGTGATGTTCAGTGAGGGTATTGAGATTTCCTTGATTTGAGTGCTGAGCTTGCGAAGATTTTTGAGGGCGGCATCGAAAGCGGTCCGGACTTCCGGAGAGATTACGTCAAAGAAAAATTCCTTTGGCAACCCGAATCGGATTTTCTGCGGCTTGGGAAGAGCTTTGCGCGCGGACCACGGACCGCCCGGGAATATTCCGGGACCGGCGACGGCGCGAAGCAAGATGGCGGCATCAGACGCGGACCTCGCCAGCGGACCTGTGCAATCGAGCGATGGGGAAAGCGGAATAACGCCGTCGTCACTCACATGATGCAAAGTGGGCTTGAGGCCGACCACACCGCAGAGCGCAGCGGGGATGCGGATGGAGCCGCCGGTGTCGGTACCGACGCTCGCGCAACAAAGACCCGCAGCGACGGCGACGGCGGCCCCGCCGCTAGAGCCACCGGGGATGCGAGAGGTGTCCCACGGATTGCGAGCGGGGCCGTAATGAGGATTGTTCGTGGTAGCGCCGTAAGCGAATTCATGCAGGTTGGTTTTGCCGACGATGACAGCGCCCGCTTCCTTCAACATTGCGACAACCCGCGCGTCGCGTTGCGGAAAGAAATCCTTGAGGATTTTCGAGCCGGCGGTGGTACGAATGCTCGCCGTGCAGATGTTGTCCTTGAGCGACACGGGAATGCCGTGAAGAGGGCCGAGGTCGCGACGCCCTTTGCGTCCTCGTGGAGCAAAAAGTTCGACTTCCGCTTTTTTTGCCCGGGCGAGAGCAAGATCGTGCGTGACGGTGATGTAGGCATTCAGTTTTGGATTGAGCTGGTCGATGCGACCGAGAATGAGTTTGGTCAGCTCGACCGGAGAGAGTTTCCGTTTGCGAAAAAGGGCCGCAATTTCTTCGATTCCGGCAAAGGCGAGATTCGTTTCGGTCATTTAGAAGATTTTCTCCTGGCGGCGAAGATTACCGAACGTGCCGAAATTGGCGATGATCAAAGCGGCGCTGAATTGGTTTTCGGTGCGCACCTGGCCGAGAGCGACACGCCGGTAAGCAAAAGCGATGCCGCAACAACCGCCATTGTAGCTGGCTTGTACAACTTGATTCTGGAGAATGCCGTTGGTGAAGTCATAGCTGATGCCGGTGGTGAAATTGAAGCCCTTGCGGGTTTCGCTGCCGTAGCCGACGAGGGCGCGAACCTGGTTGGAGAGAGGCTGCAAGATGGGATCGGCGCTGAGGCGGAAATGAGCGATGGTGGCGAAGAATTCCCGGTAAGGCTTGACTTTAAAGAGGCTACCGATGAGGGTCACTTTCGATAATTGCGGATCGTATTCGAGAATCTGCTCGGTATCGTAACGCTCGCCGGGAGTGATTTTGAAATCGCTGATGAGGGGCGAAGAGTTGCGCGGGCCAAACGCAAACGCGAAGGGCGTCAAGGCATTAAGAGTTTCGAAAACATTGCGCTGCCCGTTGAAGATAGCGCCGCCAAAAGTCGGATCGAAGAAGTGCTTCTGGACGAGACGCCAGGAAAGGAGTTCCTGGGGGGAATCGTCCCCATCCTTGCGAAAGAGGCGCTGGGTGAGGCCGTACTCGACTTCATTGGTGTCCGTGAGCGTGGAATCGGCGTCAAAGCGGATGAAATTCGGAAAATTGTTGACGCCGGTTACATAGCGGTAAGTTATTTCAGGCTCGATGGTGTGCTTGTAGCCTTTGCGGCGCTTGTTTTTTGAAGACGGGGCGCGTTCAAAAAAACGCTCTAGTATGGACGGGCGAAGGTCGATGGTGACTTCGCCGGTGTTGCGGGTGATGGACTGTTCGCTGAGCAAGCCGCTGGAATCGAGTGAAGCACCATAGCGGGTCTCGCGGAAGGCGGCGGAGGTGGTGACGCCGAGCCAGGGGCCGAAATGAATGGGGATCGTTACGCGAGGCGCGAATTCGGTGCGTTGGACGGTGGAGGGAGTGTCGAGGTTCGAGTCCTCGCGGTGAACAGCGCCCACGAAGGAGTCGAATCCGAAGTACACCGGAACTTTTCTCCACGGAGCTTGTTCGACGGAACCGAACCGCGCCTCCGGAGCGTTGCGAAGGACCACGCTGGTGGCCGGCGAGATGGTAAGAAAGCTGCGATCGTTGAGGGAGGCGAAATTCAGGCTAAAGCCGTTGAAGTTGTTGGAGAGGAAAACAGCGCTGCGAATTTCGGAATTGATGGCGTCGCCGAACGTGTCGGCAAAGGCGAGGCGGAAGGTTAGCGAAGAGAGTTCGTTGACGTCGGCAACGAAGCGCCAGTTATGGGGCAGAAGGGATTGCACCTCGAGTTGTTGTTGATGGCCGCCCTGAGGATGGCGGATGCCGAGCTCGTCTTTCAGGCCGCGGTCGATAACGCCGAAATAGGTGTATTTGAGGGAAGTGTTTTCGAATGGCCGCGTGCGGAGTTCACCCCGCTCTTCCGAGCCACGCCGGCTGAGAAATTGTGCGCCGAGGGTAGTATCGAACCACGGCAAAGGCGCCCAATAATACGAATCACCGAAGACAAATCCTTTGCGTGAGCTGTCGCCGACTTCGGGGATTAACAGCCCGGACTGACGAACATTGCGGCCCGCGGGGGCGGTGGCGTAAGGAAGCCAGATCAGTGGCACGCGGAAAAGCCGGAAGTTGGCGTTGACCAGGGCGACGTTTCTGTCCAGGCGGATGCGCGCGTGCGCGGCGAAAAACTGCCACTTGGGGCGAGCAGGATCGCAGACAGTAATCCACGCGTCGCGTACAAAGTACACGTCATTCTGGAAGCGTTCGACTTCGCGGGCTTCGAAATAGAGCGGATTCTCCGAGACGAGCAGAATGGGATTGGGGCGGCGATCCATTTTCACGGTGCCGTGGACATTGCGGAACAGACCGTGCCCCGTGCTGACGTTGTAGTGGGCCTCGTCACTTGCGATGTGCTGATTCTCGTAATCAAATAGAACGTGTCCGGTGGCAAGGGAGTCATACGTGCTGTTGTTGTATTCGACGTGGTCGGCTCGGAGACGCATGTCACCATACCGGATGTCCACGTCGCCATCGGCAATGTAGAGATCTCCCTGGCGACGTTGAGGACCGGCGGAGGAGAGCTCAGCGACGCCGCCTTTCTTGGAAGGGAGCCGGGCTTGTTGCGGGGGTCCGGCAGACACTGCGGTTGAGGAGAAAACGGCGAACAATGTCATCAGGAAAAAGGCAAAGAGCCGGGGCGCGGAAAGATTTCGTGGATAAAGAGTGCGGTTCACGCGAAGCATCGAGCCAGCGAAAATAGTCAAATAGCCTAGCATGTGGAAGAAGCGATGGGTAGCCGACCCGCGGGTGAAACGTGCTTTGCGGCGGGCGCGTCTCTCCTCACAGAGTCGGTGCGTCCGTCCATAAACTACTGATGCGCACAACGGCCCGGTAGAGGTATGATGCCGGGCTTCGCACAAGGGGGATCGCGATGAATCGTGTTTCGCTTTTTCTGAGAATGCTCCTCGCGGCGGCTATTTTTTGTTGCCTGTCAATGCCGGCGGCACTCGGGGGAGCGGCCGACCAGCCGAACCTGACCGACAAGTTGAAGAATCTGGAATTTCGCGAGATTGGCCCAGCCACCATGGGCGGGCGGATTGACGATTTCGCGGTGGTCGAGAGCAATCCGAATATTGTTTTTGTAGGCGCGGCGTCGGGCGGAGTATGGAAGACGACCAACAACGGCACGACGTGGGAGCCGGTATTCGACAAGGAAGGGGTGTCGACGATTGGAGACATTGCGATTGCGCCTTCCGATCCGTCCATCGTGTGGGTGGGAACAGGCGAACCGAACAACCGGCAGAGCTCGTCGTGGGGGGACGGCGTTTATCGATCGCTTGACGGCGGGAAAACTTGGAAGAGGATGGGCCTGGAAGCCACGCACCACATCGGGCGAATCGTAATTCACCCGAAAAATCCGGATGTGCTGTACGTGGCGGCACTGGGGCATTTGTGGGGAGCAAACGCGGAACGGGGCGTCTACAAGACGACGGACGGAGGCAAGACGTGGGCGCAGGTGCTGAAGATCAATGACGATACCGGAGTGAGCGACATCGCGATGGACCCGGAAAGCCCCGACACGCTGTACGCGGCGGCATACGAGCGCCGGCGCACTCCATATGGCTTCAATGGCGGCGGACCGGACAGCGCCATCTACAAAACCACGGACGGCGGAGCGAGCTGGAAAAAATTGACGAAGGGGCTGCCCTACGAAAACGGCGGTGAGACTGGGCGCATCGGGCTGGATACTTACCGCAAGGATCCCAACATCGTTTACGCGCTGGTACAGCACGAGAACGGGGGAGTTTTCCGCAGCGAAGACAAGGGCGAGACGTGGAAGAAGATGAGCGACACGAATCCGCGGCCGTCGTATTACAGTCAGGTGCGAATAGACCCCAATAACGATTTACGGATTTGGGCGCTGGGCGCGCAGATGTATACCTCGGAAGACGGAGGAAAAACATTTTCAACGGAGCGCGTGCACGGTATCCACGGAGATTTTCACGCGATGTGGATCGATCCGCGGGATTCGAATCACATGATGGCCGGAAGCGACGGGGGAATTCACTGGAGCTACGACAGCGGGCGGACGTGGGATTTTGTCAACACTATCGCGCTCGGCCAGTTTTATGAGATCGGCCTGGACAACGAGAAGCCGTACAACATCTGCGGAGGCTTGCAAGACAACGCGAGCTGGTGCGGACCTAGCAATTCGCTGACGCGCGACGGCATCAGCAATGAGGATTGGAAGCTGATGCCGGGGGGCGACGGCTTCTATGCGCAGATCGACAACGTGGAGCCGTGGATCGTCTACACGGAATCGCAGGACGGATTCCTCTCGCGGCGGGACTTCAAGACCGCGCAACAGAAGTTGATCAAGCCGGAGGCGAAAGCGCGGGAGCCGCACTACCGCTTCCAGTGGAATTCGCCCGTGGTAATTTCGGCGCACGACCACAAGACGATTTATTACGCGGGGAATTATGTTTTCAAATCGACCGATCGCGGGGACAACTGGACACGGATCAGCGGAGACCTGACGTCGGGGGTGGAACGCAATAAATTGGCGATTCTGGGGAAGACTCCGGACAAAAAGACACTTTCGCGGCATGATGGGGTGGAAGAGTACCCGACTATCACGACGCTGAGTGAATCGCCGCTGAGTGCGAACGTTCTGTGGGCGGGAACCGACGACGGCAACGTGCAAGTCACGCGCGACGGGGGAAAGTCTTGGAAAAACGTGGCGGCGCGGACACCGGGCGTTCCGAAGGGAACTTACGTGAGCCGCGTGGTTGCGTCGAAATACGCGGAGGGCACAGCGTTCATTACCTTCGACGGGCATCGCAGCGACGACTACAACATATACATCTTTCTGACTACGGATTACGGTGAAAACTGGAAGGCGATCCACAATGGAATCCCGGAATGGGCCGGGAGCGTCCACGTGGTGAGAGAGCATCAGCGGAATCAGAATCTGCTTTTTGCAGGAACGGAGTTCGGGCTATGGATTTCGTGGGACCGCGGGGCGAACTGGACCAGGTTCAAGAATAATTTCCCCACAGTGCCGGTGGATGACCTGCAAATCCAGACGCGAGAGAACGACCTGGTGCTGGCGACGCACGGCCGCTCGATTTGGATCCTGGATGATTTGACACCAGTGGAGAAAATGGATGCCGCAGTGGCGAGTTCGGAGCTCACCTTTTTCGAGCCACGCCCCGCGATGACCTGGCACATTGCCAGGCAACACTGGTTCGCGGGACAGAAGATGTTCCTGGGCAAAAATCCGGCTTACGGAGCTATTCTGAGTTATTACTTGAAAGAAGCGGCGCCACCGGAAGTTCCCAAGAGCGACAAAGACGATAAAGGCAAAGCGGCAGAGGAGGACCAAGCAAAAGCGGGAGCCCCAGCGAAAAAAGAAAGCAAAGTAAAGTTCAGCGTTTTCACTAAGGACGGAAATCTGGTCCGGGAGTTTGACGGGCCAGGCGCAGCGGGGGTGAACCGGGCGAACTGGGATTTACGGTGGAACCCATCGGCGGAGCCCACGCCGGAACAACTCGAAGCGATGGCAGCGGGATTTGGGTTTGGTCCGCGGGGGCCATTCGTGGAGCCGGGTGTATACACGTTGAAAATCAAGGCGGGGGATAGGTCGGCCGAGCAGAAAGTGACGGTGGAAGACGATGCGCGGGTCACGCTAAGCGATGCGGACCGCGCAGCGCGCCGACAAGCCATCGAGCTGCTCTACGCGATGGCCAAGAGCACGGACAAAGACCGCAAAACGATTGGGGGAATCAAGGAAGCGTTGAAAGCAGCGAGGGAACAGTGGAAGAAAGATGCAAGCAAGCCGAATGCCACGAAGATTCCCGAAGAGATCCAGAATGCGGCGGCGGAGCTGCAGAAAAAAATTGACGGCGTCGCGGAAAAGTACATTCGCGAAAGGGAAGGATTGGGCAATGCAGGTCCCCCGTTCGAATGGAAGCCCGCCCCGCTGCCCCAACAAGTGCAAAATCTGTTGGAAGAATTGGACAGCTTCTCCGCCGCACCGGGCGGCCAACAGAAGGAAAAGCTGGCGGAGCTGACGCCGCTGGTGAACGAGGCTTCGGCGGAGGTGAAGAGAATTGCCGAGGAGGATCTTCCCGCGCTCAACAAAAAGATGAACGACGCCGGGATCCCGCACATCGTCCCGGCGACCACGCCGCCGCGCCGGGGTGATGGGGACCAAGCGGACGCGGATCGCTACTGATAGGGGGAAACACTTCCGCCGTTTTACCGTTTAAGGCAAGCGGGGAGTGTCTCTGGCCTGATAGTCTGTGCAGAATCCATTATTCGCCGGGTTCCTGTTCAGAAATCAGACGATATTGAAGATTAAGACGGAGGATGAGCATGAATCCTAAGCGGGCCTACGGGCGGGGTCTGAACTACTGGTGTTTGGGATTGGCGGTGATGCTGGCGGGGATGCCAGGACGCGCGCTGGGAAAGCAGCAGGATGCCGCGGCACAGGAAAAGAAAGAGGAAAAGAAGGACGAGAAGAAAGATGAAAAGAAAGGCCTCACGCTAAAACCCGATCGCAAGATCGAGTTCACCACCGATGAGGGGACCTGGCTCTCGCTGGATGTTTCACCCGACGGGAAGACCATCGTGTTCGAACTACTGGGCGATATCTACACGCTGCCCATCGAAGGAGGGCAAGCAAAGCTGATTTCCGGCGGAATGGCGTTTGACAGCCAGCCAAAGTTTTCTCCTGACGGGCAGTGGATCGCGTTTTTGTCCGACCGGGAAGGCGTCGAAAATATCTGGATCATGCATCCCGACGGAACGGGCGTAAAACAAGTGTCGAAAGACGCCAACAGCGATTTCACTTCCCCGAGTTGGGCACCTGAAGGAAAGTATATTTTTGTTTCGAAATCGCCAAGCGAGATCGGTTCGAATGAAGTCTGGATGTATCATATGGATGGCGGTACGGGCGTGCAGATTACCAAATCGAAGCCTACGCCAACCACTAAGAGAGATGATCGTCCTAACGCGACGGGCGTTGTAGCTTCTCCGGACGGCAAGTATCTTTACTACGAAGCGAAGCTAGGGTCCCTCAAATATAACCAGCAGTTTCCGTCATGGCACATCGCCCGGCGCGACCGAAAGACGGGCGATGAAGACGACATCATCGATCAAATCGAGAGCGCGTTCCGGCCGGTGTTGTCGCCCGACGGCAAGGAGCTTCTCTACGTAACACGGTTCGAAACGGAATCAGGACTCAGGCTGCGTAATCTCGAAACGGGAGAAGATCGGTGGGTGAAATATCCGGTGACCCGCGACGACCAGGAATCGCTCTTTACCCGCGACGTGTTCCCCGGTTACGCCTTTCTGCCCGACGGCAAAGAGATCGTTTACAACCAGGACGGAAAGATCAAACGACTCGATGTGACCACAGGAGCGGAGAAGGTAATTCCATTCACCGCGCAGGTATCGCAGGAGCTGGGGCCGAAGTTGGATTTTCCACAAAAAGTGGAAGAGGGTCCTGTAAGAGTACGGTTGATCATGGATCCGGCAGAATCACCCGACGGGAAAAAGCTGGCGTTTTCCGCGATGACGCACTTGTACACGATGGATTTGCCTGCCGGGAAGCCGCAGCGGCTGACCAGCGGAAACTCCCGCGAATTCCAGCCGGCCTGGTCGCCGGACGGAAACTCCATCGCCTACGTGTCCTGGACGAGCGCAGGCGGACAACTTTGGAAAATTCCTGCCGGGGGCGGAACGCCGGTGGAGCTCTCAAAATCCCTCGCGGTTTATAGCAATCCCGCCTGGTCGCCGCACGGCACGAAGATCGTGCTGCTTCGCGGCATTGCGTATGACCGCGACAAGAGCGAGTTCGACCCCGGACAGACGCCAAATGCCGATCTCATCTGGATTCCTGCCGAGGGGGGCGACGCGCATCTGATCCTGCCGGCGCGGGGAGCGGGCGGGCCGCATTTCACCACGGAAGCAGATCGCATTTACGTTTACACGCCTCAGGGACTGGTTTCGCTTCGCTATGATGGCACGGACCGGCGCACGCACCTTCAGGTAAAGGGGGAAGGATTATATTTCCTCGAAGAGCCCGCCGCGGCGGACGATATCGTGCCCAGTCCGGATGGACAGTGGGTGCTCGCGCACGTGATGAACCAACTGTACTTGATTGCAATGCCTAAGGTGGGAGGAGAGGCGCCCACGGTGAACGTGAAGACCCCCGCGGTGCCCGCGAAACGGTTGACGGACATCGGCGCGGATTATTTCGCGTGGGCCGACGCCGGGAAGACCATCACGTGGGCGGTGGGCGCGAGTTTATTCCGCGAGCCGCTGAGCGCCATTTCCTTCGAGCCGCCGAAGGACGAGAAGAAAGAAACCGAAAAGAAGGAAGGCGAGGCGAAGACCGCTGACAAGAAAGACGGGAAGAAGGATGAGAAAAAAGAGGAGAAGAAACTAAAGGAGCAGGAAAAGGACGTGCAGGAAATAGCGGTCGATCTGGAAGTTCCCCGCAAAACTCCCAAGGGCACAATTGTCCTGCGCGGCGCCACGGTGGCCACGATGAAGGGCGACGAAGTCTTTAGAGACGCGGACATCGTCATCGAAAATAACCGCATTAAGAGCGTCGGTCCAAGGGGAGGCGTGCCGGCCGGTGCAAAAGTCTTCGACGTGAAAGGCAAGACGATCACGCCCGGCTTTGTGGATACGCATGCGCACTGGTTCGAGATCCGGCGCGGCATTCTCGACACGCAGAACTGGGCGTTTCTGTCGAATCTGGCCTACGGCGTGACTTCCGGGTTGGACGTGCAAACCTTTACCAACGACATGTTCGCGTACCAGGATCTCGTCGACAGTGGCGATATCCTCGGCCTGCGCGCGTTCTCAACCGGGCCGGGCGTGTTCTCCGACAACAACTTTCAGTCAGCCGAGGAAGTGAAGGGCGTGCTGACGAAGTACAGGAAGTATTACGGCACGCACAATATAAAGAGCTATCTGGTGGGCAATCGAAAGCAGCGGCAATTCATGGTCGAGGCAGCGAAAGAGCTGGAAATGATGCCGACGACGGAAGGCGCGCTGGACCTGAAGCTGGACTTGACGCACGTGATCGACGGCTTTCACGGCAACGAACATACACTGCCTATCACGCCGCTCTATAAAGATGTGCTGCAGTTGTTTGCGAAATCAGGAATCGCGGAGACACCCACACTGATTGTAAATTATGGAGGCCCGTGGGGCGAAAACTACTGGTACGAAAACAGCGAGGTGCACGATAACGCAAAGCTGAACCACTTCACCCCGCACAACATCCTGGATCAGAAAACCAAGCGGCGGCCGGGATGGTTCCGGAACGATGAATACGCGTTTCCGAAGCTGGCGGCGCAGATGGCAAAACTTTACCGGGACGGCGGACTGGTGGGTATCGGCAGCCACGGCCAGCTGCAGGGATTGGGATACCACTGGGAGATGTGGCTGCTGGCGAGCGGCGGGATGTCGCCCATGGAGGCGCTGCACTGCGCAACCGTGAACGGTGCGAAGATCGTCGGCCGCACCGACGAACTGGGCACGCTTGAGCCCGGAAAGCTCGCCGACCTCGTCATCTTCGACAAAAACCCGCTCGAGGACATTCACAACACCAACACGATTCGTTGGGTCATGAAGAACGGGGAACTCTTCGAGGGTGATACGCTGGACCAGGTCTGGCCAGAACAGAAGAAGCTCGAGCCATTATACTTCTGGAATTTTGACAAACCCAAAGAAGGCGCGCCGCTGAGCTACGGCAAGACGACGCAGCCTTGAGGAAGAGGCTGCGCCTATTCTTTCGCTTCTGGTTTGGCTTGCACCGCGCGGTACCAGTCGAAGGTGCGGCGGAGACCCTGTTCGAAGTCGACGAGCGGCTCGTAGCCGAGAAGCTCGCGGGCCTGGGTAATGTCCGCCTGAGAATCGCGGATGTCGCCGTCACGCGACGGATCGTACTTTGCCTGGAGCTGCGTGCCCGAAATGTTGCGGAGAAGCTCGACGGTCTGATTCAAAGAGAAGCGGCCGCCCACGCCGATGTTGAAAACTTTCCCCGAGACATTGGGCGCTTCGCACGCGAGCAGGTTGGCGCTAACGGCGTTATCAACATACGTAAAATCGCGGGTTTGCTCGCCGTCGCCGAAGATGACGGGTTGCGTTTGCTCTATGAAAGCGGTGCAGAACTTCGCCAAGACACCCGAATACGGCGACCCTGGATCCTGACGGGCCCCAAAGATATTGAAGTAGCGGAGCGAGACGTTTTCAAGGCCGTAAAGGCGGCCGAAAGTCTGGGCGTATAACTCGCCAAAGTACTTAGTAACTCCATAGGGCGAAATGGGTTCCGGCTGCATGGTCTCGACTTTGGGCAGCGTGCGAGTCTCGCCGTAGGCCGATGAGGAAGCAGCGAAGACAATGCGTTTCACTTTGGCGTCGCGGGCAGCGAGAAGAACATTGAGCGTGCCGTCTACATTGATGCGGTTGGTTTCGAGGGGATCTTTAACGGAACGCGGCACAGAGGTGCGCGCCGCCAGGTGCAGGACGTAATCAGCTTCCTGCATGGCCTTGCGCACTGCTTCAAGGTCGGTGATGCTTCCCTTGATAAAGGAAATTTTGTTGCGGGAATCCGCCAGGTTTTCTTCTTTGCCGGAGGAGAGGTCGTCGAGCACGACCACGCTATGCCCGCGGCGCACAAGCTCGTCCACCGTGTTGGAGCCTATGAATCCCGCGCCACCAGTCACGACATAGCGCATCCCGAAAATCCTCCCGATCACCCCCAGGCGGCCACATGCAGCCCGGGCTATCAGTTAGAGCTATGGAAAGACGACCGCCGATTGTTTTGATACGCTCAAAGTCCGCCTCGTGCTCCAACCGCGGGGGAGCCGGAGGCCAGGTACGGTATCGTATTGTACGATGGAAAACGAATATGCAAGGAGCAGATGCAAGCGAAGGTCACACAAGAATCATGAGCCTGAGGACAAATGCAGGAATCACCCTGTTAGCGGTGGCCGCTTGCGCCGCGGGAGCGGTTCTCTGGCTGCGTACCCACACCGGCCGGACTCCCAAGGCGAATGCCGCTCGCGCCACCGAAGCCGTGGAGAGCCAGAAAGTTGCGGCAACGGACACTCCCGCAGTGAGAGATTCCTCCTCGAAGGCGGTTCCTAGGAGTGAAAAGCCGGCGGGGGACGCGAAAGCAGAATTCGCCGATGGGCCGCTGCGGACCGGCGAAGTTTTGGAGTTCACCGCGAATGTCTCCAAGCTCTCGAATGTCGCGAATCTGCGGGTTAGCGTGGTTGACCAGCGCAGCTTTCTGGGAAAAACGGTTTGGCATCTCCGGGCGAACGCTCACACGGAAAATCCGTTGCGAATGGTGTTTTCACTCGATGACCAATTCGATTCCTACAGCGATGTGAGAGCGTTGACAAGCGTGCAATACGAAATGCACCTCGAAGAGCGCGGAGAGAAGGTTGAGTCCGTGCAACGGATGATGACGAGCGGCGGCGCGCCGGCTGATGCGACGGCAGCGATAGTTTTACCGGGAACCCGCGATCCGCTCGGCATGCTGGAATATCTGCGCGGCGTCGACTGGACAAAGTCGGCGGAGGTGCAGAGCCCGGTATATGACGGGCGCAAACTTTATGATGTGCGTGCCCGGTTCAGGGGGGGCGCCCAGAAGGTGAGCGTTCCTGCGGGAGATTTCACGACATCCAAGATCGAACTGCGCGTTTTCGATGACGGCACGGAAATGAAAGACTCGCACTTCTTTTTGTATCTTGCTAACAATTCCATGCGAACCCCTGTGTTGCTCGAGGCGGTAATGCCATTCGCAGACGCACGGGTGGAACTGTTGAAGTCTCAGTGAGGCAATTCGAAGGTTGTTGTTGCCGGCCGGAATGCGGCCGCAAGAAGTGTCAGCAGAGAACGATTCTCTCGCGGTGCCGCACCACGCGGCGAGTGGCATTGCGCGTGTCGATGACAAGCTTCGAAGAGTCCACAATGACGCCGTAATCGTAGCTGGAATGGTCAGTCGCGATGACGACCGCGTCATAACCGCCCAAAGTGTGGGAATTGAGCGAGACAGACTTCATATTTTCGTAGTTATAGTGGCGCATCTTGTGCAGCCGGGGGAAGTAAGGATCGTTGTAATCCAGGTGCGCGCCGCGTTCTTGCAGAAGCTGCATGATTTTCAGGGTCGGAGATTCGCGGAGATCGTCGACGTCCTTCTTATAGGCCACACCGAGAATCAAGAGCTTTGAACCTTTGATGCTCTTCTTCTGATTGTTCAGAGCCGCGGCAATCGCGTCGACCACGTGGTAGGGCATCGCGGTGTTCACGTCGCCGGCCAGTTCGATGAAACGCGTTGCAAAGTCGTACTCGCGGGCCTTCCAGGAAAGATAAAAGGGGTCAACCGGAATGCAGTGACCTCCGAGGCCCGGGCCCGGATAGAAGGGCATGAACCCGAAGGGTTTCGTCGCGGCCGCGTCAATCACTTCCCAGATGTCTATGTTCATGCGCAGGCTGAGCATCTTGAGCTCGTTCACCAGCGCGATATTTACGCAGCGAAAGATGTTTTCGAGGAGTTTCGCCATTTCCGCGGCGCGCGTCGAACTGACGGGCACAACGCGTGCAACCACCTGCCCATAAAGCGATTGCGCCGCGCGGCCGCTCGGGGGATTCAGGCCCCCGACGACCTTGGGAATCTGCGCGAGACCGAACTGCTTGTTGCCGGGATCTTCGCGCTCCGGTGAAAACGCCAGGAAAAAATCGCAGGGAATATTCTCGTTGTCCGGCCCGGACGCGATTGGACACCGCAAGCCGCCCTTCTCCAGTATGGGCAGGACAAGCTCCTCGGTCGTGCCGGGATAAGTTGTTGACTCGAGGACGATCAACTGGCCTTTTTGCAGGTACGGCTGAATGGAATTGGCCGTCTGCTCAACGTAACTGAGATCAGGTTCACGCCGTTCGTCGAGCGGAGTGGGCACGCAAATGAGTACCGCATCAGCATCCTTCAGGCGCGCAAAGTCCGTAGTGGCGCTGAAATGGCGGCTGTTTACAAACTGCTGAATCTTGGTCTGAGGAATATGCTCGATGTAGGACTTGCCCGCGTTGAGGGAGGCCACTTTGCCGGGATCGGTGTCAAAACCGGTGACCTTATGACCTGCTTCAGCGAATCGCAACGCCAGGGGGAGCCCCACGTACCCACAGCCAATGATTGCCACTTTGAGTTGAAAGCCTTTGAAGAACTCGGGTTTCCGGTCGATTGCCATGAATTGCGCTACGCTCCAATGACGTTCCAATATAGCAGGGATTGCAGCGTTCGCAAGAAAGCAGGTCCGCCGTGGTTCGAACCACCCACGAACAACGGAAGGTTGCTCCTTGTGGTGAGTAGCGGGATTATAGAGGAGCGCAACTTGTACCGGAGTAGGCTTCGCCGGGCCTGACGCCATTCAATGATGATTCTTGCGATTGTGTTGCTGGGATTGGGAGTGGGTGTGCTCGTGGGCCTGCTGGGTATCGGTGGGGGGGTGGTGCTGGTCCCGGCGATGGTTTATTTGCTGGGGATGGACCAACATATGGCGCAAGGAACGTCACTCCTCATCTTGTTGCCACCGCTGGGGCTGGGCGCGCTGATCGCTTATTGGAAGCGTGGGCAGGTTGACTTGGTTGCCGGGATCCTGTGCGCGTTAGGGATGCTGCTTGGAGGATACTTTGGAAGCCGGATTGCTATTCCACTGTCGTCGCAGAATTTGAAGGGATTTTTCGGAGTTTTCCTGATGCTGGTGGCGATTTTGTTGTGGAGAAAGACGATGGAGGTCGGTAGAACGACAAGTCCAGAGGACGGGAACAAATCCGATGTCTGAGCGAAGATTGCGGAGCGTGGGAATTTTCGCAGCCGCCTGCCTGTGCGGAGTCGCCGCAGGACTGTTCGGAGTCGGCGGAGGAGTCTTGCTTGTCCCGCTACTCGGCTTGCTGTTTGCGTTCAGCCAGCATCGCGCGCAGGGCACGAGCCTGGTTGCATTAATTCCGCCCACCAGTTTGCTCGCCTTCCTCTCCTACGCCAGGGCAGGATACGTTTCCTGGCGCACCGGTCTGTTTTTGATTCCCGGAATTTTTATAGGTGGCATCCTGGGCGGTGTATTGGCAAAACACTTCGAGCCGCGCCGGGTGCGGCAAGTATTCGCGGGCATGACGTTTGCGTTAGGCGCCTGGCAGGCGGTTTCCGCCTGGTGGCGTTGAGGGCCTCCAGAGAACTTATGGTTGATCTGCACTGTCACATCTTGCCGGGACTCGACGATGGGCCGCAGTCGATCGAGGAGTCGCTGCGGATGGCGGAATCCGCGATTGCAGATGGAATCACACATGTTGTTGCTACTCCCCATGCCAACAGTACTTTTCCATTTGATTATGGGCGGGTCCGGGAGCGCCGCGACGAGCTCCACGCGCTTGTGGGTGATCAGTTGACGCTGGCGACCGGATGCGATTTTCACCTCAACCCGGAAAATCTTGCGAGCCTGAAGCAGAACGCGCCCCATTTTTGCATTAACCAGAAGGATTATTTGCTCGTGGAATTCAACGAAATATCGATTCCTCCTGCGATGGACCAGACGCTGCACAAATTTCACCTGGCCGGTTTGCGTCCTGTGATCACTCATCCTGAGCGCAACGCGCTCCTGCGTGCCCAGCCGGAACGCCTGGCGAAGTGGGTGCGGCAAGGTTGCTACGCGCAGGTGACGGGCGGATCGCTCACCGGAGTATTTGGACCGGGGGCACGAGAGGATGCGTTTTCCTGGATCGGTAATGGCCTGATCCATTTTGTATCGAGTGACGCGCACAACACGAAGGGCCGCCCCCTGAAGCTGCGTCCGGCATACGACGTCATTTGCAAGAAATGGGGTGAAGGAAAGGCCCGCGCGCTACTTGTCGTAAATCCTCTCGCGGCGTTTGAAGGAAGGGCTTTGCCGCACATTCCCGAAGTGCCGGATGACATCTCCCAGCGCCGGCGCAAACGTTTCTTCTTCTTTTAGCCCTCAGGTGGCACTGGCGTATTATCACGACGCTTGGAGCGGGGAATTCACCGTTGCGTTGAGCAAGCCGAGAACCTTGGGGACTACCTCGAGCGCGTTGCCGATATTCCGGCACCAATGAGACGGATCGAAAGGGTCGCTTTCCGCTGCCCAGGTTCATCGTGACGCTGCGGATGGTTACACGCTACACTTTAGCCCCGGATTCTAGAATGAAAAGCGGACTGGAGGGCGCATGCGCGCAGTGGTGACAGGCGGGGCCGGTTTCCTCGGGTCGCATCTGTGCGACCGTTTGAGCCGCGAGGGCTGGGAGGTTTTGGCCATCGATAGTCTCGTCACTGGTGTCGAGTCCAACATCGCGCACCTGCTGAAGCTTCCGAAGTTCCGCTTCGTGCGAGCGGACGTCACGCGGTTCATCGAAGTGCAAGGACCGGTTGACTACGTTTTGCATTTTGCGTCCCCGGCTAGTCCCGTTGATTACCTAAAATTGCCGATTCAGACGCTGAAGGTGGGGTCGCTAGGGACGCACAACGCGTTGGGCCTGGCGCTTGCGAAGAAGGCTAAGTTTTTTCTTGCTTCAACCAGCGAATGTTATGGCGATCCAGATATTTCGCCTCAGAATGAAGAATACTGGGGGCATGTGAATCCTATTGGACCGCGCGGCGTGTATGACGAGGCCAAGCGGTTTGCCGAGGCGATGACCATGGCCTATCACCGCTATCACGCGGTGGACACGCACATCGTAAGAATTTTCAATACCTACGGTCCGCGCATGCGGCTGAACGACGGCCGCGCGCTTCCCAATTTTGTGTATCAAGCGTTGACAGGAGAGCCGCTGACCGTCTATGGCGACGGGATGCAGACGCGAAGCTTCTGCTACGTGTCCGATCTGATCGAAGGGATTTACCGGCTAATGCTTTCAGACGAGCATCTGCCGGTCAATATCGGCAATCCGCAGGAGATCACAATTTTGGAATTTGCCGAGCGCATCCGCACGCACTTCGCGAACGCCCCGGCGATTGTTCTCAAACCGCTCCCGCAAGACGATCCCAAGCGCCGTTGCCCCGACATAACCAAGGCGAAGCGGCTTCTGGGGTGGGAGCCGCGGGTGAATTTAGAGGATGGCTTACGCCTGACGCTCGCTTATTTCCGCGAGCAGTTTACCAAACATAAAGTAAGTAACACCTAGCGTCGACAATCTCAATGCTGGGTCTTCCAGGCTGAACCCCTACTCTCGTCCGAAGGAATGATACTCGAACCCGAGTTCCCGCATTCGCTGCGGACTGTACAAATTCCGTCCGTCGATCACTAATTTCCGCGCCATCAATTTTCCCGCGCGCTCCCAGTCGAGCTTCCGGAAGCACTCCCACTCCGTGCACACCAGTGCTGCGTCTGCCTCCCGGAGGGCCTCGTAAGGATCTTCGTAATAGTGCACCTGCGGAAAAACTGCCTTTGCCTTCAAAATGGCCTCGGGATCGCTCGCGTGAACATGAGCGCCCTCATCGATTAAACGTTTCACCACTTCCAAAGCGGGAGCGAAACGAGTGTCGTCAGTATTAGCTTTGAATGCCAGCCCCAGAACCGCAAGGCGTTTCCCTTTTACCACCCAAAGCGCCTTGCGCACTTTTTCCAGGAACTTGTCGATCCGTTGCTTATTCACTCTTTCCGCGGCTTTCAGAATGTCGAAGTCCACCCCCACCGCGGCCGCCAGATACACAAATGCCTGAAGATCTTTGGGGAAACAGAAGCCGCCAAATCCGAGGCCCGCCTGGAGAAATTGCCTTCCGATGCGTGGATCCAGCCCCATGGCATGCGTCACCTGTTCCACGTCCGCGCCGATCTTTTCGCAGAGATCCGCGATCACGTTGGCGTAGCTGATTTTCAGCGCCAGGAATGAGTTCGAAGCATGCTTGATCAACTCCGCGCTGTTGATAGTTGTGACCAGAAATTCCGCATCCTTGCCGGGCGGGCATAAACCGTTGTGAACAGGGCAATGGAAGCGGTGCTCCAGAATGGGCCGGTAGATCTCCCGCATCTCGGCGGCGGCAGAGTCTTCCTCCACGCCGACGACGATGCGGTCGGGGTGGAAGAAATCCTCGACAGCCGTGCCTTCTCGAAGAAACTCGGGATTCGAAGCCACGCGAAAACTCAGATCGGCATTTCTGGTGTAGGCCGTTAACGCGCGGCGCAGTTCGATTCCAGTGCGTGCCGGGACGGTGCTTTTTTCGATGACCAGTTTCGGCGAGCGCGCCTCCGTGGCGATCTGCCGCGCGACGTGGTCAATGGCAGAAAGATCTGCTTCCCCGCTTTCGCGCGGCGGTGTTCCCACGCAGATGAAAATCGTTTCGCTTCGGCGAATGGCTTCGCCCGCATCCGGGGTAAACGAAATCCGTCCCGCCTTGCGGGTGGAGGCAAGAATCTCTTCCAGATGAAGCTCGAAAATGGGCATACCGCCAGCCTGAAGCTGCGCGATTCGCTCCCCGTCGATATCCGTGCAAACCACGTGGTGCCCCGCCTCTGCAAGACATGCACCCGTTACGAGGCCCACGTAGCCGCAGCCAATTACTGTAATTCGCAAACGAAATCCTCCTGATAGCACTCCGGAAGCCGACGGTTAGCTGTCGGAAGCGGAAGCGGTTACCGAACTTTGTATTGCGACCGATCGCGCGGGAGATCAATAACCGCAAGAAATCGGCCGCCGACCAGCGGGAAGCGACCCGCGCCTCAATCAGATCTTGGTACCGCTCCCCATGAGCAAGCCGCGGAGACCAAGGAGTACTAACCTTGGCTGGCGAAGAATCACATTCCACAGCAATCTTGTGGATTCGTCCCTGTTGATTTCGCCTAGTGACTCGCGCGTAGAGCCGTTGAGCAAATCGACGAGTTGCGAGTAATCCTTCTGCTGGAAGTGATGCAGTGCGCGGCGGATCAGCCAGTGGGTGCCAAGCTCCCGGCGCAGGATCCGCAATTCGCCACCCCAGCCTTTTCGCAGGATGGCCTCTGCCACACCTCGCGCCCCCCGGAATCCCGTTACGACGCCGCCCACCGTCGTGACTTTCACCTGTGCCGCCGCGTCGCCCACAAGGAACACTTCGCCATTTCCCACGCTGCGCCGCACCGGTACCCACTTCCGGTAAACCGGAATCCTCGCACCTTGCCAATGGAGAGGCTCTATCTCTTTTTTCTCAAGGAACTTGGCAATACATCGCGACGTGTCCCGGCCGTCCTCGCCGATGATCCCCAGAGCCGCCCGCTCGTTTGATTCCGGAATCAACCAATAGAAATATGGCGTGTCATCAGGGACGAACCATACCCGAGTGGTATCTGCAGGGCAATCTTTGGGCAGTTTGACGATTGCCTGGACGAGGGGCACGGTCTCGACGGGAGGCCAGCCCGCCGTGCGCGCGACCCGGCTTGTCGCCCCATCCGCTCCCACGACGCTGCCTGCATGCAACTCCTCGCGGTGACCAGCTGACTCTACCTCGAGACGCATTCCGGCCGAATTCGGCCCCAGTCCAAGGAAGCGGGTCTCAAAAGAGAGTTGCGCTCCAGCATGCTGCGCCTCTTCCGCCAACGCGGAGATTAGTCGGGACCTCTCAATGACAAGGTCAGGCCGCGAGAGTGCCACTTGGGCGGATCGTCCGTCGGTGAAGAGTTCGAAGTGCCGAATCTCATTTACGATGCTGGCGTCGGCTGGGGCTCCCAGCTGATTCCGGAAGTGATCGGTGACGATCAAGGTACGGGGGGCAGGGTCGAATGCTTGCTGGGACTCCAACACGCGCACTTTGCGTCCACCGCGAGCCAATGCGGCCGCGGTGTATAGGCCCGCAGCCGATCCGCCGACGACTATGACTTCGTCGTTGTCCCGGCCGTTCTGGGACTGTTCTTTAGTTCCCACGCTTGCTGCTTGTCCTTGTCGAGCGGGCTGCCTAGCACCTTGGGGGTTCCGGAGTCCCGCGCCTTATGAATTCAACCCTACATCGCGACCGACCGGTGCGGAGTTTCTATTTATAGGAATAGGAAGCGATTTGTAAGTATAGCGGATTCATCCGTGAGGACAAGCAAGAACGCTGAGGCGCCCTCTGCGCAAGTGTAGGGCAAGGCTTTAGGACTAGTTGTTTATGTCATGCAAGTGTGTGGGTATCGCGAGCCTGGTGATCATAGGGCACACGTTCGAGAACAGCGACCCCTCCGAGGACAGTTGCCGCAGCTACGACGGCGGCAAACAATGCACCAGTGGATGAGAGGTAGCTGACTAGCACGGCAGGGCCGCCGCTAAGTGCGCCGATGCCGTAAAGCGTCAGTACAGCGCCCCGCTCACTCAGACCGAGATTCGCAAGTCGGTGCGCGGCGTGATCTTTGCCGGGGGAAGTAAATGGCAGTAGCCCGCGGCGCGACCGCGAGATGGTGACGAGCGTGGTATCAAAGATGGCCACGCCGAGCACGAAAAGAGGCACAAGCAATCCGCCCAGAAAGCTTGCGTTTTCCAGCCGGAGTTTCAAACCCAGCGTGGCCATCAAAAAGCCCAGAAACATCGCGCCACCATCGCCCATGAAAATCTTCGCGGGCTTAAAATTCCAGCGCAAGAAGCCCGTAGCTGCGCCGAGAATTGCGGCAGCCAAAGTTGTTACCCAGGTTTGGCCATTCAAATAGGCGAGTATTGCGAAGAAAATTGAAGCTGTCGCTGCCACGCCGGCGCAGAGGCCGTCCATGTGATCGAGGATGCTAAACGATGCGGTGATGCCCACGACCCAGACGACAGTCAGCCCCGCGTCGAGCCAACTGCCGAGGCGCCCTCCTACGAGAACGTCAAAAACTTGGGCGTGTACTCCGCTGAGCAGAAGAATGCATCCAGCCGCCGGCATGGCGACGAAGAGCTTGATCTGGTGGTGCAACCAGCCGCGATCATCCAGGAAACCGACCGCAGCAACCAGCGTGGCTCCGGTTACGATTCCTGCGCTTTGTGCGCGCGCGGGGCCATCGAAAACCAGCAGGATCGCAAGCACCACGCCCGCGTACATGGCCAGGCCCCCGAGGAGAGGGATGGGTTGCAGATGAACCTTGCGCGGACCGGGAACATCAACCATGCCCACGCGCAAGGCCAGCGCTCGCACGGGTACGGTCAGCGCCAGGGAGGCGACTAGGGCAATGAAAAAAGCCAGCAGGCCCGCGGTCACACGACCTCGTTATCACTATTATGTTTCCGGCCGAGGCTGCGCGGCCGGTAGCTCATGCAATTCTCTCCGGGTTGGGGCCCAGCCCATTTACCTCTCCGTGAGCATGCGAGCAAAAATGCGCTTGACCTCTTCGCGGTCTTTCGTGGCGTAATACCAGTCGATGGTGCGTTTCAGACCGTTCCGGAATAAAACTTTTGGCTCCCACCCGAGGAGTTTCTTGGCCAGCGCATTATTGGCAACCCGGTTCAGAGGGCCCGTGGGCATGTCCGGGCGCAGCTCGATTTCCGCTTTGTGTCCGGTAAGGTCGCACACCATTTTCACGGCGTCCAGCACGCTGATACGCTCCATCGTGCCAAGGTTAATGGGCGTTCCGTCGCTGATTTTCTCGCCTGCCAGAATCGTGCCGGCAACGATGTCATCAATGTATGTCCAGTTGCGGATCTGTTTTCCATCTCCCCAAACTTCAAAGGGGTTCTGTCCGATAAAGGCGCGAGCGATCATGGCGATCACGGCGTGATTCTCCACGCCGCGGGGTCCGTAGACCGTGAAATAGCGGCAGGAGACCGCGCCCACGCCGTGTTCCTTGGCATAGGCTTGCAGCGTGAACTCTCCCATCAGTTTCGCCCAGCCATAGGTGTTGTCGGCGTCGTTCGGGCCCTGGGTAAGATCCTCGGTCAGGTAAACTTCCTTATCAATGTCGGACTGGAGAGAATTTGGATAGACGCAGCCCGAGGATGCGAATACAATTTTTTTTACCCTTGCGCGGAGCGCTTCCGCAAAGACCAAGCCATCCAGAAGAAAATTCGACGCCGGCCCCGCTTGGTGTAAATCCACGTAGCCCCGTCCGCCATGGTCAGCGGCAAGATGAAACACAGTGTCCACACCTTGCATCGCGGCCCGGGCCACACCGGGCTCGCGCAGGTCGGCCTCGAGAAAATCAACTTTGCCGCCCCCCAGATGTTGCCGAATATTTCCCAAGTGTCCGCTAGACAAGTCATCTACAATGCGGACTTTCGCACCGCGCGCGAGCAACTGGTCGGTAAGCGTCGAGCCGATGAAGGAAGCTCCCCCGGTAACCAGCGCAAGTTTCCCGGTCCAAAAAGTTTCTCGCGACGTCACGCCTGGCACACCTCCTCTATGATCCTCACAAATTTCAAGTGTTCGGCGACTCTATCATAGTCTACAGCGGCAACTCGCGCGGCTTCCGCCATCCGCTGAAGTTTGCTGCTATCCGCCGCGAGTTCACGGATTACCGCGACCAGTTCATCGGGCTTGTCCGGATCGGCGGAAATTCCGAATCCACGCCGCGCTCCCAGGGACGCCGGATCCGATTCGAACGGGGCGATAGCCACGATGGGTCGTCCGGCCGCAAGAATACCGTACATTTTGCTGGGCACTACGACTCCTTCTAGGCCCCGCCTGACGCTAATCACATGCGCATCGGGCGCGGCCAACACGGATGGAATCTTGCTGGCCGGAAAAAAGGGAAGAAACCGCACATTCTTTATTCCTGCGGCAGCATTTGCCAGACGGTCGCGCTCCGCGCCTTCGCCCACAAACACAAAGCCCACGCCCTCATCTTGCAACTGGCGCGCGGCGGCAAGCAGAGTATCCCAGGCTCCATAGAAGCCGAGATTTCCGGCGTGGAGCAGCACGACGCGGAATTCTCCGCGAATCGCGCGAATCACTTCCGGATCGAGTGGTGGCTGCGGGCTGTCCACCCTGGCCATTTCCGCACCATCACGCACGATCGCGATGCGCTTGGGATCGACGCCCTTCGCGATCAAGCGGTCGCGCATATCATCACCAAGCGCAATCACTAAGGTAGTGCAGCCGAGCGCCCATCGATGCAGGATTGTCCAAACCCGCATGAGCAGGCCTGGGCGCACAATCTCTCCCCCCAAGGCCATATCCGGATACAAATCACGAATGTTGTAAACGTACGGCCTGCCTCGGAATCTCGCCACAAACGCCCCCACGATTCCCATGAATGGCGGGTCGGTCATGCCCACTACGACGTCGCACGGCGTGAACAACGCGCCCAAGCCCGCCAGCGCCGCGTACGTAAGATAGTTCACCACGCGCCACTTCATCTGGTAGCGTCCGTAGTCGGTCGAACCGACGCGGATTATCCGCAAGCGCCCGGCTTGCTCCGTTTGCCACAGACGCCACGGACGCCGTTCCGAGGGGTCATATGACGGCCTTCCGCATAGAAGTGTCACATCGTGTTTTGCGGAAAGTGCCCCCGCGACCACCGCCGCCATCTTCGCCGTGGCCGAAGTGTCTGGCGGGAAATAATGGTTCAGCAGCAGAATTTTCATGCCGTCGAAACTCGCAACGCGTGGCTCATGTTCTGGTGATCAGAAAATCGCCAAGCACCAGCGCGTCCATCTGCGTGCGCAGAAAACAATCGAGGGCTTCCTCCGGGCGGCATACGATCGGTTCGTTGTCGTTAAAGGAAGTATTCAGAACCACGGGGACACCAGCGGCGTCACGGAAAGCCCGAATAAGTTCCCAATAGCGCGGATTTGCCTCGCGCGTGACTGTTTGCAAGCGGCCGGTTCCGTCCACATGAGTCGGGGCAGGAATTTTGTCCCGTTTTTCCAGACGGACGGGATACGCCATGCTCATAAACGGCGAAGGATCCGATCTTGCGAACCATTCGCCGGTGTTCTCCGCGAGGATAGACGGCGCAAAGGGGCGAAAAATTTCACGGTGCTTGATGCGTTTGTTCAGAACATCTTTCATTTCCGGCCGGCGCGGATCGGCCACAATGCTTCGGTTGCCGAGCGCCCGCGGTCCCCACTCTGCGCGTCCTTGGAACCACCCCAGAATTTTGCCCTCGGCAATTATTGCGGCAGCGCGTCGAACTAACTCTAGTTCAGGCAATTCAGCAACGGAATAATTGCTTTGTCTTACGCTGCTCGCGTCAATCGCTTTCTGAATCTGGGGCTTTGCAAATCCCGGGCCCCAATATGCATGCTCCATTACGAACGACCGCGGCTGGCCCAATATCTGGTGCCAAACATAAAACGCCGCACCGATGGAAAGTCCCGCGTCACCCGCGGCAGGTTGCACGTACACCCGTTCGAACGGCGTGGCCTCAAATATTTTTCCATTCGCGACGCAATTGAATGCCACTCCGCCCGCCAGACATATGGATTTTTGCCCCGTGGCGCCGGCAAGTTTTTTCAGCATGCCGAGGTAGACTTCCTCGAGCCGCGCCTGAAGAGATGCGGCCAGGTTGCGATGTCGTGCTTCCACCGGCTCCTCCGGCGAGCGCGATGGGCCGAGCCGCCGCAGCATCTGTTCCGAGTACAGTCTGCCCAGCGTGGGCGTTTTGTCGGCTTCCGCCCAACTCATCTCCGGGCCAGTGCGATGGTGCGTAAAGTACGCGAGGCCCAGGCGGAACCCATTTTTCTTCGAACACCCATCGAACCGCACAATCTTTCGGAACTCGTCAAGCTGCTCGGACTGGCCGTAAGACGCCAGACCCATCACCTTGTATTCGTCGCCGAATTTCAGGAAACCCAGATATTGCGTCACCGCCGTGTAGTACAGACCCAGCGAATGCGGAAAAGCAATCGAACCATCCACGCGCAAACTGCCACCTTCGCCAGTGCCCCACATTGTGCTTGCAAAATCCCCCAAACCGTCAGCGGAAAGCACTGCGGCATCTTCGAATGGCGATACGAAGTAGGCGCTCGCGAGATGCGCCAGATGATGCTCGACGCGGTGGAATGTTGCCCTCAATTTCGTGGGGTCAATGTCAAACGCCCGCGCCAGCGCCTCGCGCACACCGGTGAATTTGCTCAGTACCTTCACCCGCCCGCGCGCAAACGAGGGCATGCGGATCGCGTAGAACAGTTTCGTGCCCAGCCGCGCGTAGGGATTTCGCGGCACAGCCACATGGTGGATACTCGCCAGCGTAAGGCGCGCTTCTTCCAGGCAGTAGCGGATCGCTTGTGCGGGGAAGCCCGCGGCATACTTCACGCGGTTGAAGCGCTCTTCCTCCACGGCCGCCACCAGCCGCCCGTCGCAAACGATCGCCGCCGATGCGTTCCCGTGGTACGCATTAATCCCAAGAATATTCATTGCGCGAACCGCCAGTGTACCGTACGCCCTTCGTTCAAGACGCGACGTGACGTCGGCACCATTCATTCAGTACATAGAGCGACCACGGCCGCGACCAGGAAGTCTTGCCTTCCAGGAATGATCTCCACGCGCCGTAGACTCCTTCCTTGTGAAGATGTGGCGCGAGAGCGGGAGCCACTTCGGCGAAACTGGCTTCCAATTTTCTCCGCAACGGTCCTCGCAACCATTCTTCCCACGGCAACGTGAACGTGCGCTTGGGTTGCGTGACGATCTCCCTCGGCAGGAGCTCCCCCAGCGCTTCGACTAGCAATGCCTTCTGTACACCCGGCCGTTGACGCGCAGCGTCGGGCAGCGCGGTCACAAATTCGACTAGCGGCGTATCGAGTAGCGGCACGCGGACTTCCAGCGACCGCGACATGCTCACCGAATCCGCGTCGCGCAGCAGCGTGCTGACCATGTAGCTGCGTAGTTCGAGCCAGGCGGTGGCGGAGGTTGACTCAAGCTTGCCTGCTTCCGCGGCCGTTCTTTCGAGCCAGCCAAGCCAGGTCGGTTCGAGGGTCACGCCATCCGCGGCCACGGTGCTCGGACGGAACCTCGGCTCTGTTAACTTCGCAAGCTCGCCTGGTGGGAAGAGTGTTCGACTGAAATAGTAAGGTGACGGCAATGCATCCGGTGCGGTCCAGGCCGCCGCCGCTTTTTTTCCAGCGTCGCGTGTACGCCACCTCGCGATCAAATGGCTCAGGGGCCCTGCGGTAGCACGGCGTAGCGGTGCTGGCACGAACTGCGCGGCTCGAATCAGTCGCGACAGTCGCCGGGAATTGGAGAAAGTCTCATAACCCGCAAATAACTCATCTCCGCCTATACCCGAGAGGGCCACCTTCAACCCCGCCTCCCGCGCGGCCCAAGAGACAAAATACGTGTTGACTCCATCCATCGTCGGCTGATCAAGCGCTGCAACCGCTTCATCCAGCCGCGAAAGTATCGCCTCGCCTCGCAACGGGATTTCCTGGTGTTGCGTTCCGCAGCGCCCCGCGATTGCTCGAGCCAACTCTGCTTCGTCATACGAAGCTCCGGGAAAAGTCAGTGTAAAGCTTCGAAGCCCGGCCTGGGCACGCGACGCCAACCCTGCGATGGCGGCGGAATCAAATCCGCTAGAGAGGAAGAGCCCCACGGGCACGTCGGCTACCAGGTGCGCGCGCACGGCGTCCTCGAGCATCGGCCGTAAGCGCTGCGCCGCCACCGTAAGATCGCGGGGTTTCTTCCGATCTCGTGCCGCGGGGCTTTGCGCAGGATCCCACCATGGCCGGGCGCGGGGCGTGCGCCGCCTGTCGGGAATGTGCAGCAACATGCGGTGTCCGGGGGGCAGGGAAAACACGCGTTCGAACAGCGTGACCGGTTCGGAGACGCTCCCGAACAAGAGAAACGATGTCAGGGCATCCTGGGAAAGCCGCCTTGCTGCGGCTCCTGAAGCGACCAGAGCACGGACCTCCGAAGCAAATGCAAATTCTTCCGCTGTCTGCGTGTAATAAAGCGGCTTGATTCCCAGCGGATCACGCGCCAAAAAGAGCAGCGGCGCGCTTGCGTATCGCTCGCGCAAGTCGAGCAGCGCAAACGCAAACATTCCGCACAGCTCGCTGAGACATTCCTCGCCCCACTCCTCCCAGGCGTGCACGAGTACTTCGGTGTCCGACTGCGTGGTGAAGTGATGGCCGCAAAGGATCAGGCGCTCGCGAAGTTCGCGATAGTTGTACAGCTCGCCATTCGAAATCACGGCGACATCGCGCGATTCATTCCAAATCGGCTGGCTGCCGCCCTTCAGATCGATGATGCTGAGCCGCCGCACTCCCAGCGCCAATCCGGGAGCACGCGGTTCTCCAATAAGGAAGCCTTCCTCGTCGGGACCCCGATGGCGCATCGATTCGGCCATTGCGCGGACTCGCGCTTCCGCGTCGGACGAACGCGTTACAAAGGTGACGCCACATATGCCGCACACGCTTTACTTTATCTCCGGAGTGGAAAAGAAGGCGGTGACCGCGCGCCGGACATGCTCGAAAAAGCGGAACCTGGGGATTCGCAAGCGATGATCCGCATACCAGCCAAGGATTGTGCGCAGGACCAGGAGACAGACTACCGCAGCTGCGGAGGCCGCCAGAAGGAAAAACGACTTCCGCTCCAGAAGCAGGTTCCAATCGAGCGACTCTTCCCAGCCCGGATAAATCGCGTCAAGCACATGGCGCGATCCAAATCCGATCAGCGGCAAACGCGCCATTCGTACATGCGCGATTCTCTCGTAAGTATATTGGGGGGGATAGTTCGGAACCTGACTCGTCGCCTGCGCAAACACTTGTGGATCCTGTAGATCCTTTCGTGTGACGAAGCGCCCCTGCGCGTCCCTCAGCATTAGGCGATACGCAGGGTCTACGACAATCCACTTGTCATCCACCTGGACTTCGGCCACCACGTGTTTGGTCTGCCCATCAGGCCCAAGCAGGAGAAGCCGGCGGGCCTTTAAGCCGGCGCTCTCCGAAAGATTCAAGAACGCATTAGTCGCCGAGCCGCACACGGCGAGGAGCTGCTGGAAGTTAAGCGTTGCCCCTGGATCTCGGGAAGATAAAACCGAGGGATCTACCGCCACAGGGCGCGGCGGACCGCTCCGCATCCAGCCAAGGATGGCTTCGGTTTTTTGCGCGGGCGTCGCTGCCACCGGCACAATCGCATCTGAAAATCCCCGCAAGTATCGCCGTAAAGAAATTTCCCAGCCACCGGCGTACGCAAGACTCATCATCGCTGCGATCAGCAGTAGATTGCAGCTCCACCAAACTACGCGAAAACTCCTGCGGCCAATGATCGCCAATGCGCGACCCCACTCGCTATGAATTTGTTATAAGTGACTGCGAAGCTCCAAGTTTAGCGTACAACTCCTCCATCTGGCGGATAGGTTCTTCCCAGCCAAGCCGCGAGGTAATGTGCTTGCAACCCGCCGCCAATCTTTTGTGAAGTTCAGCGTCGCTCAAGATTCGCGCCAGCGCTTGCGAAACCGCCTCGGAATCGTGCGCGACCACGAGGCCCGCCACGTCGGCCAGGAGCGGTGCAATCCCGCATCCCTGCGTTACCACCAGCGGTGTACCCGCAGCGGCCGCCTCCGCTGCGGAGTTGCCAAAATTTTCGTTCATGGATGGAAGCACGAAAACATCCGCGTCCCGGTAAGCTGCCCATTTTTCTTGTCCGAAAAGGGGGCCGCAGATCTGGACCCTCTCGAGACCAGATTGTTCAACCAAAAGCTCGAGACGTTTTTTCATCCCACCTTCGTCAGATCCAACAATGACCAGGTAAATGCCCCTCCCATCCATCTGTCCGAGAAGTTTCGCAAAAGCTTCCAACAAAAGGTCCGGACTCTTCTTCTTCGAGAGCCGCCCGAGAAACAAAACGACTTTCGCGTCTCTCGGGATTTTTCGCCCAGCCCGGAACGCACCGCGTACTGGAAATTGCGGGGGTACCTCGACTCCGTTGCGCCTCAGTACGATCTTCCCCCGCGGAATACCGCCCGCTACCAACTCCCCGGCCTCTTGTTCCGAAGTCGCGATTACGGCGCTCGCTCCCGCGAATAGCTGCCGCCCGAAAACAGCATGGTAAATCCGTTTCATGAGAAGGTTTCGAACGATGGGCACAAACATCCCGATAGGTTCCACAAGATAGGGCAGCTTGCGTATTCTGCAACTTGCGGCAACCGCGGGACCCAGCAAATCGTACAAGCCATAGATATGCACCACGTCGAAGTTCTGCAAGTCCGCCCGGCAATACCGCTTCACCGCCGGATTCCAGCTTGTTGCACGGTAACGCAGCCAGGTCGGCAAGTAGATCGCCTGGACGCCATTTTCGTCGCGGCGCTTTCCAAATGGAGACTCGCTCATCCCACGGCGCACGCTTTCGGATTGCAAGCGTCGTTCCAGGCCCCAGTCGGCCGTCAAGACCGCAACCTGGTGGCCGCGCCGCGCAAGTCCTTCCGACAAAGCCTGCACCTTGACCGGTGGCCCTCCGAATTCGTAAAAGGGTGCGTAGGACTGCGTGACGTTCAGGATTCGCATTGCTCGCGGAGAATTCTTTTTAGCGTTTTGGCAAAAGCGTTAAAGCGAAAATCGCGTTCCACGCGCTGGCGCCCGCGCGTACCCATTTCCCGGGCATGTGCAGGATCCGTCAGCAATGTTTCAATGCAGATAGCCAGCTGCACAGCATCTCCATGCTGCACCAGGTAGCCAGTAACGCCATCCTCGATCACTTCCGGTGCGCCGCCATGCGCACCTCCGATCACCGGTTTGCGGCACGCCATCGCTTCCAGGTAGACGAGGCCGAATCCCTCTCCCTGGCTCGGCAGTGCAAACATTTCGCACGCCGCGTAACAGGCGGCCAGTTCCGCATAACTCAACCCGCTGAAAAAGTGTACATGGCGGCGGATGCCGCGCTCGTCGGCGAGAGTTTCGAGCCAGTCTTGGTCATCCCCTTCTCCGACCGCGGCGATCTGCAAATCCGGCCAGCGCGTCAGCAGGCGCGGCAAAGCGGTGATCAGAGTGTCCATTCCTTTGTAGCGTTCTTCCCGTGCCCAACGCCCCACCGTGAGCAAAACATGGCCCTGTGGAAAATTCGGCGGAAGAGCGGGTTGCGGCGAAGCCGTCACAAACGTTTCAAACTGTGGGTCGAGCGCCCAGGGCAAAACCCGAATCCGGTTTTCGGGGACATCCTGATTCATCGCCACATGGCTCGCCGTATCATGGCTTGGCGCCAGGACCAAGTTGGCGTTCCGCAACGCCTGCCGCCGCAAGCCCGGCAGCGGCGTCCATACTTCAATTCCGTGCGTGCAAACAATCGCCTTCATTTTTGGCGCGAATAAGCGCATCGCGCGCGCGACCGGGGCCAGGTTTGGATGGCCCACTACCACGAGTTTTGCTCGCCGCCTCGCCATGCGCACGGCCGTCGTCAACAGTCGTGCCTTGCCGCGTTGGCATCCGGTGAAAACAAATTCGCGTTCGCCCACCGACATTCGGTGCAAGGCCGGTGTGTCATTCAGACTGAGTATCCGGCATTCCATCGCGCGCGTGGAGGCGAATTCGGAAAGAACGGCTGCCACATGCCGGCCGGTGCGCTGCACCCCGCCGGGTGCGTCCAGTTCGGGAAAGAGTCCGATTATCACGCGCCGAGTCTGCCAAGTGTAGCGGCGGAACGCAAGAAGGCAAATTCGAATGATGATGATTTTGTTAGCCGCGCCTCGGCTCGAGAAACTCCATTAGGTCAGTGAAGCGATCCAGATAAATATCCGCCGGGTGTGCGGCGCGATCGTGCACCCCAAACCCGTAATTGACCGCCGCTGCCAACGTGCCTGCGTTTCGAGCAGTCTGCACGTCCACCTCGGAATCACCGACGAGCATTGTTTCCCGCGGTGAAGCGCCGAACTCACGCAGAATCGTCGTAGCTCCCAGCGGATCAGGCTTTTTTGTTTCAAAACTGTTCCCACCGTAAATCGCGCGGAAATGCTTCTCCAGCCCCATTTCATGCAAGATTCGTACGCTGATGCGCGCTGGCTTGTTCGTGAGCACGGCCATTGGCAGCCCCGCCAGTGCCTCGAGCGTCTCCGCCACGCCCGGATACGCCCGCGTCGTATCCATCTTGTGCTCCTCGTAATAGCTCAGGAAAAACTGCAGAGCCTGCTCTTGCTCCTCTTCCGTAGTTCCATTCCCGAGAGCCTGGGCCACAAGCTGTGGTGCGCCTCGCCCAATATAGCCAGAGATTGTCTCGTCCGCCAGCCGCGTGCGGCCCAATTCCCGCAGCATCGCGTTCACCGAATGAATCAGGTCGCGTTTGGAGTCGATCAGCGTTCCGTCCAAATCGAAAATCAGCGCGCGGACCGTGGAAAGTTTGTGCGTCAACATGAAACTTCTATTCTAATACGGCGGCAGTTTCTCATCCGGCCGTAATCCTCCTCTAAAATTTGCTGGCCACACTCTTTTCGGATTGATCTCAACTTCGCGTAAACTAGTCTTTTGCCCATACGCCGCGACACGCTTCGGGAGATTTCATGGCTCAGGTTTATCCTTTCCACGCCATTCGTTATAACCCGGCTCGCGTCTCTTTCGATCACGTATTGACGCAGCCTTACGACAAAATCTCGCCGGCCATGCAGGAAAGGTACTACGCCGCCGATCCACACAACCTCATCGAAGTCGAAAAGGGCCGGGCTTACCCGAACGATTCCCTGCAAAACAACCTTTACACCCGCGCGGCCGGCGCCCTCGAACATTGGATCCGAGACAATATCGTCGTCCAGGATCCAGTGGCCTCGTTCTACGGATATTCTCAGGAATTCACGGTTCCCGGCACGAACGATCTTCTCACGCGCCGCGGATTCATCGGCGCCGGTAAGCTCGAAGACTATTCCGCGGGAATCGTCTTTCGCCATGAGCACACACTTTCCGGACCGAAAGCCGACCGCCTTGAACTCTTGCGCCACACTCGTACACACACTGGCCAGCTTTTTATGCTGTACTCCGATCCGCGGAGGATAGCCGATGCCATTCTCACGGAAGCGGGGGCCGAGGGCCCACCCGCCACCGAGGTTCGGGATGAATACGGTGTCACCCATCGCCTGTGGCTCATCTCCGCGCCAGAACGCGTAGCTGCGATCCAGCAAGCCATGGCCGGACAGAAACTCGTGATAGCTGACGGCCATCACCGGTATGAAACCTCGCTGAATTACCGAAACGAATGCCGCGCCCGCGCCGGTGGCCACGATCCCGACGCACCTCACGAACGCGCCATGATGACTTTCGTCAACACCCACAGCGAAGGATTGACCATTCTTCCCACGCATCGCGTTGCCGCCAACGTCCACGATTTTTCCTGGACCGCCGTGCGGCGTTACCTTGAGCCCTGGTTTGCAAGCGAGACCTTTGCGTTTGCCGACGACGGCGCGAAAGATGCCGCTCGCGGGCAATTTCTCCAGTGGCTCGTAGCGGCGCGAGCCCAGCGCGCCATCGGCGTATATCCCGCAAGCGCAGCAAAGAAACGCGCCTACTACGTGCTGACGCTGCGGCCCGGTGTCGACCTGCCGCACCTCCTGCCTCATGTTTCCGCGCTGCAGCGTGAATTGGACGTAGTGCTACTTCATGAAGGGATTCTCGAACCTGCGCTTGGAGTGACGTCCCAGGCAGTCACGGCCGAGGCCAATCTTACTTATGAGAGAGAAGCCGCTGCCGCCCTAGAGGCGGTGGACAGCGGCCGCGCGCAGATCGCTTTTTTGCTCAATCCCTGCGACGTCGAGCAAGTCATGAAGATCGCCACCGCGGGTCAAGTCATGCCACAAAAATCCACTGACTTTTATCCCAAACTTCTCAGCGGCATAACCATGTACCGGGTGGAAGGTTGAAAGAACCTTTTCACATATGAACTGCGGCGAATTTCCGCGGGAACCCGCACGGAATATCAGACGGCTTTCCGGAACTTGATCTTGGCGGTATAGCCGAGGGCGTAGAGCACACGGAGGAGAAGATCGGTGGAGACATCCCTGGTATTGCGATTCATGATCGCAGTCACCCTTGTGCGCGAAGTGCGCGCGAGACGCGCGACCCGAGAGTGCGTCAAGCCTTTCCGCTGAGCGACTTCGACAACCGCTTTCACCCCAAATCGAATTCGTGTTTGGCGTTGTCTGGCTCTCTTTCATAAAAACGTGAAAGACCAAAATGCCCCTAGCCGGCCGGGCGTAATAGAAAGTGCGGTAGATACCGGAGCGGTCGCGGATCCTCAGTTCGGCAACGCCAGTGCCTAGCAAGGGCATGGGCCTTGAGATCAGCATGGACAAGATTTCACCCTGCTGAAGGTCCAAAATCGCCTTGCCAAACTCCCGCCGCACCTCTTTGGGGAAATTGCGGATGGCAGCTTTGGCTGCGGGATGGAATATCGCCGCCTTCAAGAAACGACGTCGCAGGATAGCGGGCGGTGCCAATCACGACCTATTTGTTTGCCTTTCGCTCGGCGATCGCGATGGTTTCTTCAATGGTCTTGGCGACGCGGCGATCGCGAGCTTCGGGCGAGCGGTAGTAGAAAATGCCGAACAGGTGACTCCGGCGGTGCGAGGGCGACATGCGTTGCCATCCCGCGAGAGCCCGTGGATCGCGTGCGAACGCGACCTTCAGTATCGGCGGAACTTCGTGTTCGGCTTCCATGATGGCCAACAAACGCTCAGCGAGTTGTCCGGCTCGGCGCAAGCGGGCTTCCGCGCTCTTTACCTGCAAAATCCACTCGCCAATTTCCCGGCGCGTGGAATAGTTGAGTTGGTCGAACCAGCGGCGAAGCCCGCGGTCTTCGGCGAGGTAGCGTTTCAACTCGAGGGGTACAATGGCCTTGCGTTCTTCGGTGTCGGGTTCCAGTCGAAAGTGCGCCGTCTCGCCGGGACCGGCATTGGCACCGGCCTGCATACGTTTATTAACGAGCAAGCAGTGCTTGCCCTTGCCTGTAGGAAAGAGCGAAGTGCGAAAGGGGAAATCGTTTATTTCGCCCTTGACGCGAAGCTGCCCGCGCTTTCCCCAGATTTTCACCACATCGAAGGGGATGCGTATGATCACCCAACCGAGACGCGAGGGGGGACGCTCGAGCGTGGCTCGGAAAGATTTTGCGATCTGTTTTCGTGAGGCGTTCATCGCGGTTTGTTAAACAGAAGGTACCACGCTCGCGTATTGCCAGGCGGCAGAGTAAATAAGGCAACGGAGGACCGATTCTAAATTGAGGCGCCTTGCGCCGGACTGAACTTGCGTGTGTGCGGAGTTGAAAGGCATGCACCACGAAAAAAGGCACCCGACTGGGGGGTGCCTTTCACAAACCCATACAGTCCGCGAATCAGATATTATTTAGAAAAACTTGCAACCGCCGCCGCTTCCGTGTCGTACACATCGAAGACCGTCAGCAGCTTGGTGATCTGCAGCACTTCCTTGAATTTCGACCCGAGATGGCATAGCCGCAGCCCTACTCCCTGCGACTTTGCACTGTGATGCGCCGCCACCAGCGTGCCTAAACCGGCGCTGTCGATGAATGTGATGTTGTCCATGTTCAGGACAATTTTCTTCTTACCCTCGGCAATCAAGCCTTTTACTTTTTCACGCAGCGCGTTGCTCTCTTCGCCGAGTACAATCCGGCCGTCGAGAGCCACCACGGACACGCCGTCCACTTCGCGGTTCGTCATCTTCAATGCCACGTTGTTCTCCTCCTCATCGAAAAGCGGTTCCGGCGGCAACCCGGGCCGAACCCGCAAAGCATATCAATAATAGTCCGAACAGGACATGTAATATCCGCATACCGGACAGCTCAGCTTGCAACGCCGAGATTCCAGCCGCTGCGAGCAGCCAGGACAATACCACGAAGCATCCACATTCACCGTCGCCACCGGGCAGTCGCGCCCAGTTGGCGCAGCTGCTCCGTCAACAGCCTCCGCGGGCCCTGCTCTCATCGGAACAACCTCTTGCTTCACGGCGCGTTCCACGGCCCGATGGTTATAGCACATCCCTCCGCTTCGGAAAAGCTAGAGCAGGTCTCTCTAGCGACCTGGCCGTCCGGAATCTTCTTTGCCCTATCCGGCGCTTCTCACTCGCTTCCTCTCCCTCTGGGTTTCTCGATGGGAAGTAAGAGGGCGCGAAATTCGGGTGCATCCCGAAATTTAGCAAACCCGGGTTCTTCCTCTAGCCATTCCGAAAAGGCAACCGGGTCCTTTGTTTTCTCGCGCGCATGCCTAAGGGCTTCCATCGCGCCCTTGCGGTCGCCGTCCCGTGCTTTGGCTAGGGCCAGGTCGCTGAACGCCCAGGCGGATTCGGGATTTGCATCGCAAGTCAACTGAAAGTACTCGCGCGCAAGGGAGACATCTCCCGCTGTGAGTCGCGCTTCTCCCGTCTCGATTGCATTCGCGAACACATCAGCCAGGGCCCGTTTCACCACCCGCAATTTTTCCTCGTGTTTTTCATGCACTGTGCGGCTGCGGAGAGCGACTATCTGCTGTTCCAGTTCGAAACGCACATCGTCGCGATTGGTCGGATTCAGAGCGAGCGCTGCCATCCCGGCAGAAATTTCTTGTGTGAGCCGCTGCTGCTCTTCGAATTCACCCTCCTCGCGCTTCGCCCCTTCTCGGACAGCTTTGTTGCTTTCGAGGGACTGCGCGCGGGTTTTCAACGATGCGCTATCAGTGAGCCCCGCGAAAGTGTTGATGGCCTGGCGGTATTCTTTCCACGCAGAGTAAAGGTCGCCGGAAGTTTCCAGGGCAAGGGCGCGCTCATCTGCCAGCCTTTCCTGCGCGGACACGAAGCTGTCGTCCCGCGGCTCGCGGCCTTCTTTCATGGCCAGCAGGCGAAACCATGCAAACGCCTCTTCCATGACGGCTGACGGTGCCCATTGATGCGGGCCATCAAATTGCCGGAGAAAGTGCGGATAACCCAAGGATTCGAGTTTCGCGTCGAGCCGCACCATTTCTGGAAAATTGAAATCGTATGTTCCCACCGCAGAGAAAACCGGAAAATTCATCCCGTGCGATGGCGGAGAACTGGGCCGGAAACCTGCGCCGCTTAGGAGTACGCCGGCGGCACACTGGCAGAGTTGTGCGATGGTCGCCGATACGCGGGCCCCGCCAGAAAATCCCGCGAAATACGAGTTGCGACTCTCGATGGCCAGCCGGGTTTGGACGTCCTTCATCATTGCCCGTGCTGCTTCGCTTTCTAGTTTCCACGCACCATTCCGCGAATTGTTGGAACCCGCCACGATGAAACCTGAGCGTTCCGCCGCGCCTTTCATGATTTCGACGGGAACCTTTCCGCGTGCTCCCGGGTCAAACACGTAAACAACCGGCCAGCGGCGGTCCGGCGCGTAGTGTTTAGGAAGATAAAGAGCGTAGCTCTGCTCCGGCTGGCCGGAACAAACCACTTTGGGGATGACAACTCCCGTCTCCAGAGCGTCTTGCGGGCTGCTGGACGGCTTGCCATCCTGTCCGAGCGTCGAATGTGTTTGCAGCGCGAAAAAAAAGAGAAGGAGAGCAACTGTCTTCATGGACATAGTATAGGCCCTGAAGTGGAAGACCAGACCGTTAGCAACTCTCACAATCTGCAAGGAATCAAGCACACTGCTTCACTGGACGGTTCCTACAGGGTACAATTTCCCTTTTATCTGCGCGACGTGGGCGCCTCCCGAGGAGAGTCAGTGATTTGTTTCACCCGCTTCCTAGCCTTGCCAATTTTGCTGCTGTGCGGTCTGCGGCTCCTTGCACAGGAGCCGCAGACACTCCCGCAGCCCGATGAACGCTACAAAGCGGATATATTGGTCGTGGTCGCCCACCCGGATGACGAAGGCGCTACTACGCCTTACCTGGCTCGGGCGCTCGACGAGGGCAAGCGCGTGGCCGTGGCGTACGGCACTCGGGGAAGCAGCGGTGCGAACGAAGCAGGCGCGGAACAGGCCGCCGCGCTTGGAGACATCCGCGAGATCGAAGCGCGCAGGGCGCTGAGTAGTTTGGGAATCGCGAACGTATGGTTTCTCGGCGGGCAAGACACCGCATCCCAGAATGTTTTGCAATCGCTCGCCAATTGGGGTCACGGCGCGACGCTCGAGCGCCTCGTGCGCATTGTGCGCCTCACCCGGCCGGAAATCATCCTGACTTTTCTGCCGGGCACATTCATCGGGGAGGATCATGGCGATCATCAAGCTTCCGGAGTGCTTGCGACCGAAGCGTTTGATTTGGCCGCCGATCCTGCTGTATTTTCCGAACAGGTAGCCGCGCCGATGCGGCGGCTCGAACCCTATTTCGAAAATCTGCGTCCCTGGCAGGCCAAAAAGATCTACTACTTCCCCGACGCTGCAGATGACGCGATCTTCCGCGGAAAAGGTCCGGAATACTCCGTGAAGGAGATTTCGAAATCGAAGAAGCAAGCGTACTGGCGAATCGCGCTGGAATCGTTTCGCGCCCACGAAACGCAGGCGAAGGGATTTCTCGACTCGCTCTCGAAAATGAGCGAAGAGCAGATCGAGAAGATGGCAGTTTCCGACGATGGCTGGGCGGATGCCCAGCGATTCGTGTTGGGGAAGTCGCTGGTGGGCGGCAGCATAACAGGCGATATCTTTGAAAACGTCCGCGCGGACGCGATTCCTTTTGCCCGGTCGCAGCCTGTCGCGGGGCCCGCGCGACCGGAAGTCTCGGCGGAACTGGCCGGGACATGGAGTTTCTACGAGGAATTTCGCCGCGCCCACGGCCTCACACATCTTCCGCATCCCGAGCCGCCAGAGATCGCCCTACAGGAAGGAACGACGCTGGTGATTCCGTTGTGGCTCCGCAATCAGACCCCTGCGAGCCGGGAGTTCACGCTCACCGTAGACCAGCCCGCCGGTTGGAAAGTGCAAACGGGAGCAGGAAAGGTGATCGTGGGAGCAAAGCAGGTAGCCGCTGCGCGCGTGGAAATCAGCTTGCCGATGCTCGCCGATGCGACGCCGAAGAAACAGGAACCACAGGAAGTTACTGTGCGCACCGGTTCGAATGGGCAAGGCCTCGGCGCTGTTAAATTGCGAGTTTCCTTGAGGAAGCGCGCCCTGCCCCAGTAAACGGATTCACGATTTTTTCGTGCGCGAGGATTCCAATCCTTCCCATGCTGATTCGGGCAGCATGAGCATGTCGTTGAATTCACCCGCGCCGCGCAGCCACTGGCCGCCGTCAATCACCACGCATTCACCGTTGATGTATTCGGCCAAGTCGCTTAGAAGAAATGCGGCGAGGTTGGCAAGCTCTTCATGCCGGCCAAACCGCTTCATCGGATGTTTGTCCTTGGAATGCTCTTCGAATTGTTTCGACGGCATCAGCCGGGACCATGCGCCCTCCGTTGGAAACGGCCCCGGAGCGATGGCGTTCAGGCGAATGTGATATTTCGCCCATTCCACGGCGAGCGATTTAGTCATCGCGAGCACTCCTGCCTTCGCGCAAGCCGACGGCACAACGAACCCTGAGCCGGAATTGACAGCCGCATAAGTCGTCACGATATTCAACACATTTCCCGCTTGCTTTTTTTCGATGCAGCGCCTGCCGAACGCCTGGGTGCAGTGAAACGTGCCGTTGAGTACGATGCCGACCACGGCATTAAAGGCATTGGCCGAGAGTTTTTCCGTTCGCGCGATGAAGTTGCCTGCAGCGTTGTTCACCAGCGTGTCGATTTCGCCGAACTGCTGTTCCGCCGCTCTCGAGGCAGCCTCGACCGCCAAATAATCTCGCACGTCACAGCTGGCGTATGCTGCAGCGCCGCCGGTGCGTTGGATTTCGCTACAAACCTCGCGCAACGGTTCCTCACGCCTCCCCACTAGAAACATACGTGCGCCAAGCTCCGCAAACCGCAGCGCCATCGAGCGTCCGAGGCCGGTGCCGCCCCCGGTGAGGAAAATTGCTCTTTTTTCCAATAAATTTTTTTGGAACACGCAGCACCGCCTCACGCCGAAATCGTACCTTCCGCAAGGGACGAAAGAGGGATTCTAGTGCATCAGAGGTCTTATTGGGGCGATTTTCCTTGAAGGTTTCTTCGATCCAATCTGGCTACGCCAGCAGGATCATAGCTGGCTCAAAGAGAGATTAATAACCCGTCCGAGTCAAAGCTCGTGTTATCAGGATCAAGGTCTCATCTGGGCGGGGATGGGCCAACCCATGGCTTTGGCGTACTCCGCGGCAAAGAGGGGACTGGCGGGAAATTCCTCGCTCAATTCGCGCAGGAGCTTTTGCGCCAATTCGTTCTGCTTCTCGCGGCGCGCCGCCAGGGCGAGCATAATTTGCGCAAAGGGTTTCAGGTAGCGGCCATTCTCCGCGGTTTTGCCTACCTGGGCCATGCCGAGCTTCTTGTCACCGTGGATGCCGCCAAACCAGAGCATCATGCGCGCGCCGACGGTAAGGGAACCCACGATGTAGTTGGCCGTACCTATGGCGACGTGAGCATCGACGGCGTCGGGCCGCTCTGCCAGAAGCGCTTTCGCGTGTTCATTGGCTTCCTTGAGCCGCTTGAGGGCCTCCAGATGTTGCTTTTTCAAGATCATGTCTGCGTCAGACTCCATTCCAGCAGCAAGCGTTAAGGCAAAATGCGCTTCGGGGTCTTTCGGATTACTTGCAATCCGCTTCGCTGCCAGCATCCTTGTTTGCGCTATGGCGTCTTCAAAACCCATCATGAGCGCGGGGTCCGGTTTCCCGTCGATGCCATGGAGGAACTTCTTCTCATTGAGAAAAAAATCGCTGGTTAGCACGTTTTGCCGGTAAAACTCCTCGAACAGGTAGCTCGCCGCCTGTGCCGCGCAACCAAATGGGTCGTCGGGATTTTGCGAAGCCCACGCGGAGAATTTCTCGCGCCCTTCTGGAAATTTTTGTTCGTAAAGCAATCGAAATCCAGCGGTGAGCTCCGGTACGTCTGTGAATGCCGCGCCCGCGGCAGCCGAGGGCTCTTCCGATCTGATGATCGGGGGGGCCAAAAGGAGCGTAAACGCCAGAATGACAAGGCGCTGGCCCACATGCAGAAGTCTTTTCAAAACAATCCCGGCAAAAACCTCGGTTTTCCGCCCATGGCCGTGCGGTAGTCCGGATTCTCAAACAGGACTCTTTCTTCTACCGAGATCCGTTGCGAAATTGACGCTGCATACGCGAGCGTCCCGACAACGGCCGTAATCCAGGCGGTGTGGATCAACGGGAGCGAGAACATTTCCACGAAGACGGCCGCATAATTGGGATGCCGAACAAATCGAAAAGGCCCTGAAGTAACCACTCCCAGACTCGTCGAGTCCATCACCTGCACATTCCAAAGCTGCCCCATTGTCCGCACCACCCACAATCGCACCAGGTTGGACGCGAGGAATAGGGCCAACATCACTCCAGCCAGCAGCGGGAAAAACGGCCGGCGAAGAAATACAACCTCAAGGGCCGCGCCGATGAGGACGAAAGTGTGCGCCAAGACCACCCAGCGGAAATGCGGTTTGTCTACCTTCGTTGCGCCCCGTGCGATCATCTGTTCCTGATGTCGCCGCGAGACGCGTAGCTCGAAGAGCCGCAGGGCAGCGACGCTCAGCAGTAACCCGAGATAGGCGATGACGCTCAGGTCCATTGTAATAGCAAGAATTCCGCGCTAAAGCCTGGCCCGAACGCTGCGGCCATTGCGTAATCACCGGGCTTCAGGGGCCTCTTCTCCAGCCACTCCTGCAGAATGAAAAGAATCGTTGCGCTCGACAGATTCCCGACATTTCCCAGAATGTCCCACGATGGCTGAGTATCGCACTTTTTCAACCCCAGCTCGGTTTCCACGTTCCCCAGCAGCCGGGCACCCCCGGGATGCAGGATCCAGCCCTTGATCTCTTCCATCATGCGGCCATGCCGCTGCAGGAAATCTTCCACCAGACCGCGGATTCTCCCTCCGATCATCTCGGGGACGTCTTTTGCCAGCAAAATGTGAAACCCGGAATCGCGGAGATCGAATCCCATCGCGCCCAACGAATCGGGAAACGTGTACGTTTCCGAATCCAGAATTTTCGGCCCGCGGTGTCCGTTGCCGCTGACCACCGCCGCCGCCGCGCCGTCTCCAAACAAAATTGACGAGATCAAGTTCGCCTGCGAAATGTCCTTTCGCTGAAACGTCAGCGACGGCAGCTCCACCGCGATGATCAGCACGTTTCCCCCGGGCGTCGCTTTTATGAAATCAGCTGCCCGGCCGATGGCCATCGCTCCCGCCGCGCAGCCCAGCTCCGTGAATGGCATCCGCCGCACGTTCGAGCGGAATCCCATCAGGTTGATGAGATGAGCGTCGAGCGACGGAATCATGAAGCCCGTGCAGGACACCGTGATGATCAGGTCAATCTCGTCCGCCCGCAGTCCCGCGCGCTCCAGGCACTTTTCCGCAGCCTCCCGTCCGAGCTTCACGGCATGTTCGATATATTCGTTGTTGGTTTGTGCCAGGGCGCGCGGCTCGATCGTGTAGTCAATGGGGAAGATTGCATGCCGCTTGTGCACCTGGGCGTTGTCCACGATGGCCATCATCGCTTCGAGGCGCCGCTCGGGAATATCAAACACCCTGCCCATGTAATACTTCACGTCATCACGGGTAATCGTATGCGGCGGGAGGGCCGTGGCCGTCGCGGCGATGGTGCACTGTGAAGAGGACGACTGGTCGTTACTCGCTGGCTCGTTCAATGATCTCCCCTGTCCTGCAAGAATGTATTCTTAGTCGCTACGCGCCCCCGGCGCGAAATCACCGGGCCACCCTGCAAGTAGACACGCTGTATAGAGGGGTAGACTCTACAACATTCTGCCCGAGGAGGGGAATGGCTTGGCGATGGGGCATGTCTATTTTCGCACAGGCGGCGCGTTTGTCGAAGAGTATTCCTGTTTTCGCATCTCCGCAATAATTCCGCTGAGATTCGCGGTATCCTTTCCGGCGAAATGAATAAACCCGTCACTCAACCAAAAGTTGTCAGTCCCGTTCTTGCGCTCGCCCTCATTCTTGCCGTACAGCTCCTTTGCCTCACCCCGGCCACGGCACAGGAAAAGGCCTCGCCCATCCTCCTGATTATTTCCATCGACGGCATGCGCCCGGACTACGTGACCTCCGCCGACGCTCACGGCGCCAAAGTGCCCAACCTCCGCCGCTTCCTCAAGGAGGGCGCTCACGCCGAAGGCGTCACCGGCGTTGTTCCCACCGTCACCTATCCCAGTCATACCACGCTCGTTACTGGCGTCTGGCCCGCGCAACACGGCATTTTCGCCAACACTACCTTCGATCCGCTGCAGAAAAACAATCAGGGCTGGTATTGGTACGCCGAAGACATTCATGTGCCCACGCTTTGGGACGCCGCCGCCGCGGCCGGCCGCACCACTGCCAGTATTCATTGGCCCGTCAGCGTCGGCGCTCATATCACCTGGAACATCCCGGAATTTTGGCGCGCCAATACTCCCGACGACGCGAAACTCCTTCGCGCTGTCTCCACTCCCGGCTTGCTGGCCGAAGCCCGCGCCGCTCTCGGTGAATATCCCGTCGGCACCGACAGTTCCGCCCAGGTGGACGAACTTCGCGCCCGCTACGCGCAGTGGATCCTCGAACACGGGCGTCCCGGTCTGCTCACGCTGCGCCTCGCTGCGCTCGATCACATTGAGCACAAGACCGGCCCGTTCAGTCCCGAATCCATCGCCATCCTCGAGCGCCTTGACGCCGTCATCGGCACCTTGCGCGCCGCCGCCGAGCGCCTCGCCCCCGGCCATGCCTTTGTCGCCGTTGTTTCCGACCACGGCTTTGTACAGACCTCCGCGCAATTGAATTTATTCCCCGCTTTCCGCGACGCCAAACTTTTCATCGTCGATGAAAAAGGCAAAGTCGCGGACTGGAGTGCCATGCCCTGGGTCACCGGAGGCTCCGCCGCGATCGTTCTCAAAGACCCGAACGACTCAGCCACCCGCTCTCAGGTCCGCGAACTCCTCGGGAAACTCGCCGCCGATCCCGCTAATGGCATCGACCGCCTCCTCGAAGCTGATGAGCTTCACAAGCGCGGCGGCTTTCCCACCGCCTCCTTTTTCGTCGGCCTCAAACCCGGCTGGCGAACCGGCTCAACTCTCGATGGCCCCGTCCTCTCGAAAACCAAAATCGGCGGCGCGCACGGCGAACTCCCCGATCTTCCCGATCTCCGCGCGGCATTTTTGCTCATCGGTCCGGGCATCCCCGCCGGCCGCTCCCTCGGCCTCATCGACATGCGCGACATCGCTCCGACGCTCGCTCACGCCGTCGGCCTCTCTCTCCCCTCCGCCTCGGGCCAAAATCTCCTCCCCTAATCTCCTTCTTCGTAGTGGCTGGTCTTCAGACCCGTGCTTTTCGCCCGGCAGCTCTTGTAGGGGCGCAGCACTGCTGCGCCCCAGCTTGTCTTTCGTTTTTTCTTTCATTCCGACCGAAGCGGCCGGCTTTTTTCTCCACTCGCGAAAGCGAGTGCCGGCCGCGCGGTCGAGAGCCTGCCCTGAGCGAAGTCGAACGGGAATCGTGGCTGGATCTAATCAGTGGCGCGGTCGCTGGAATCAAGATCACGTTTACCCATTAGCGCTCGCCTCTTAGACACGAAGCAAAAAAGGGAGCCACCGGTGCTCCCGGCTGCTCCCCTTGATCCGAGTAATCGAACTCTTACCGGCTGTTACTTGCCGTGACCCTTGGCCTTTTGCTTGCCATTCTTCTCCAAGCCCTCATGCTGCCCCTTGTTCTTGCTACCCTTGGTCGGCTTCGGATCCTTGTCGCTCTTCTTGTTCGCGGCCTGAACCTGCTCGGCGCGTGCCTTGCCCTTTTGTTTGCTGACATTATTGTTGCGCTCGCCCTTCTCACCCTTCTGCGCCGCAGCCGGGATAGTCAGCAAGCAAGCGACCAGCAACGCCGAACAGAAATACTTCAACTTCTTCATGGGAGCCTCCTCGACCCGTGTGTTTGCAGCTATCAATCGCCCACGGGGATGCTTCCCTAAAATTAGAGCCGTTTTCTCTCTGGGATGTAACTGTCCTGCTGTACAGGTGTTCTTTCCGAAATTGGAGCGCTCGCCGCCGCTTTTCACGCGCAGCGCCGTTCCGAAACCTTGCCTGACCCTTTACCTCGGCGATTTCGCTCCAGGCCATCACCGTCGTTCCTGCGGACCCAAGCGTGCGGCAAGACCGCATCACGACGCGGCATTACCAGTTCTTTTCCATCCCGCATTGCTGTCTGCTCGGCGGGTGCATTTGCAAGCACGAGTACAATATTCTCAGTTTGCGGGTAAACTTCCTGTGTGAATAACCTGCCCCTACAACTCCAACAGAAAATTGCAGCCTCGGACGCTTTGGTTACTCCCTGGAGCTCTGGCGAGGAGGGCCACATAGTGCCACGCTCCATCCTCCCCGCGCGAACTCCCCGGCGGCCTGTGCTACAGTTCCTCGCCGCAAAGGAGTTCCCGTCCATGCCTTTTTCTTGCCGTTCTCTCGCATTTCTTGTCGCAATCATGCTTCTTGCTGCGCTTTCGTGCGCGGCTCAGCAAACTCCCGCTCCGCCGCCGACCGAAGGCGATTTCGTTATTCACGATTTCAAGTTCCACTCCGGCGAATCGCTTCCCGAACTCAAGCTGCATTACACGACCCTCGGCAAACCCGCTCGCGACGCGCAGGGCCGCGTCACCAATGCCGTCTTGATCCTTCACGGCACGGGCGGCTCGGGGCGTCAATTCCTGCAGCCGCAATTTGCCGGAGTGCTTTTTGGTCCCGGCCAGCTTCTCGACACTTCGCGCTACTTCATCATTCTTCCCGACGGCATCGGCCACGGAAAATCTTCCAAGCCAAGCGACGGGCTTCGCGCGCATTTTCCGCAGTACGACTACGACGACATGGTTTTGGCACACTATCGCTTGGTCAGCGAAGGCCTGGGTGTGAATCACTTGCGCCTGGTTTTCGGTACTTCCATGGGCTGCATGCACTCCTTCGTTTGGGGAGAGACGTATCCCGATTTCATGGACGCGCTCATGCCCATGGCTTGCCTGCCGGTGCAGATCGCCGGGCGCAATCGTCTCTGGCGAAAAATGGTCATCGACGGCATCCGCAACGATCGGGACTGGAAGGGCGGCGACTACACCGCGGAACCGCAGCAGAGTTTGCGCACCGCGATGGATTTCTTGATCATTGCCGGGAGCGCGCCGCTACTCATGCAGAAAAATCTGCCGACGCGCGACGCCGCGGACAAGTATCTGGACGACTATTTCTGGACGCACGTGGCGGATCTCGACGCCAACGATTTCTTGTATCAGGTGAGCGCATCGCGCAATTACGACCCCTCGCCGCAGCTCGAAAAAATCAAGGCGCCGGTTATGTGGATGAATTCTGCGGACGATTTCATCAATCCGCCGGAACTAAAAATTGCAGAACGCGAAGCGCCGCGCTTGAAGAATGGGCGATTTGTTCTGATTCCGGTCAGCGACCAAACGCACGGCCACGGCACGCACACCTGGGCTGCGGTGTGGAAGCAGTATTTGGAGGAATTGCTCGCAAAATCGAGCCGCTAAAAAAAGCGGCCGGTCTTGTTCAGCGCGCCGCTTCGTGGCTGGCGCGAATTTCCTGCCAGCGGCGGGGACGCTTGTTGGCCTGGAGAACCTTTTTGCGCAGCCGGATGGATTTCGGCGTGATTTCGACGAACTCATCGTCGGCGATGAATTCGATGGCTTGTTCGAGGCTCAGCTCGCGGTGCGGGATCAGGCGAATCGCTTCATCGGCGCTGGAGGAGCGCATGTTGGTTTGCTTTTTTTCCTTGGTGACGTTGACGTCCATGTCCTGCTCGCGCGAGTTTTCGCCGAGGATCATGCCTTCATAGACGTCCACTGCGGGGCCGATGAAGAGTTCGCCGCGCTCCTGGATATTCCAGAGAGCAAACGCGGTGGAAACGCCAGCACGGTCTGCAACGAGCGCGCCGGTGGGCCGCAGCGCCATTTCGCCGGCGTACTCGGTCCAGCCGTCGAAAATCGAATGGATCAGCGCGGTCCCTCGCGTGTCCGTGAGCAGTTGGCTACGCAATCCGATCAAGCCGCGCGAAGGAATTTTGAAGTCCATGCGCACGCGGCCGGAGCCGTGATTGCTCATCTTGATCATTTCGCCGCGCCGGCTGCCGAGAGTTTCGAGAATGATGCCTATGAAATTTTCCGGCACATCGATGACCAGGCGCTCGAGAGGCTCGAGCTTCCGCCCGTTTTCCGTGCGCACCACGATCTCTGGTTTGCCGACCATCAGTTCAAAGCCTTCACGCCGCATCGTCTCGATCAAAATCGCCAGTTGCAATTCTCCGCGCCCCAGCACGCGAAACGATTCCGGCGTGTCCGTGTCTTCCACGCGGATGGAGACGTTGGTCAGCAGCTCTTTCTGCAAACGGTCGCGAAGATCGCGTGAAGTCAGATACGTTCCGTCTTTTCCGGAGAGCGGGCCGCTGTTCACCGTGAAGATCATGACCAACGTCGGTTCGTCGATCAGCAGCGGTTCGAGCGGCGCGGGATTTGCTAGATTTGTGATGCTCTCGCCGATCTGGATCCCTTCGACTCCGGCGATCGCCACGATGTCGCCCGCGACGACGCTTTGCGCTTCGTCGCGTTCGAGGCCGCGAAACGTGTACAGCTTGGTGATGCGCGTGGAAATCAGTTTTCCGTCGAGTTTGCTGATGCCGACGTCGGCGCCACGCTCGAGCGTGCCGTTGAAGACGCGGGCGATCGCGATGCGTCCGAGAAATTCGCTGTAGTCGAGATTCATCACTTGAATTTGCAGGACGCCGTTTGCGTCGCCCGGCGGCGTGGGAATGAATTTGACGATGGCTTCAAAGAGAGGGAGCAAATCCCTGGAATCGTCTCCGAGAGCGCGGTGGGCAACTCCGTCCCGCGCGTTCGTATACACGACCGGAAAATCGAGTTGATCTTCTGTGGCGTCGAGATCGATGAAGAGATCGTAGATTTCGTCGAGCACTTCCTTCGTGCGCGCGTCGGTGCGGTCGATTTTATTGAGCACGATGACGGGAGGCAGCTTCGCCGCCAGCGCTTTTTGCAAAACGTAACGCGTTTGCGGCAGCGGGCCTTCGCTGGCGTCCACTAACAGAACGACGCCGTCGACCAACCGCAGGGCGCGCTCGACTTCGCCGCCGAAATCGCTGTGCCCTGGCGTGTCCACGATGTTGATTTTGGTGTGGTGAAAAAAGAGCGCCGTATTTTTGGCGAGAATGGTGATGCCGCGCTCGCGTTCGAGGTCGTTCGAGTCCATCACCCGTTCGACGAGCTCCTGATTGGCGCGGAAAATTCCGCTCTGGCGCAGCATGGCGTCGACCAAAGTAGTTTTTCCGTGGTCCACATGTGCGATGATGGCGATGTTGCGAATGTTGTCACTCATATTCTGCACGTCTACAGACAAAAATAGCTGCTGAGACAACCAGCAGCCCTGACGAATCTCCTCGTTCGTTTCTGTGACCCCAAGGCGGTCAACTTCTCAGGTGCGGTCGAGCAATTTTAAGTTTAGCAGATGCACGCCGTTGCAGCTACCGCCGTTGCCAATGCGACAAGACCAAGAGCGATTCAATCTCGAAACGTGAGGTAATAGGCTCGGCACGGGGAACGCAGGAAAAAGAGCCGGGCGCGATGGCCTGGGATAACGTAAGGGCAGAAGCGAAATTTGGATTTAGCGTGAGCATCGTATGGGGGAAACGTGATGAAGGCGTGGCTCGTGGTGATTCTGCTGCTTGGGGTTGCGGGCCGAGCGTGCGCACAGGAATCTGCCGTGGCAGCCGCGGGCAAGGAAAGCGACCGCGGCAGTGCGGAAGCGTCGCCAGCAACGAGCTGGGCGATGGGTACCTCCGCCGCGAATACGAATGATTTTTTTCTGGTCCCGGCGCTGCGA
>JACXTT010000159.1_pt1 | contig 104852 bp, 68 predicted proteins | sample 9270951 | NCBI WGS metagenome assembly JACXTT01 (sample SAMN15532306, study PRJNA645909) | rock metagenome | isolation source: weathered quartz diorite | place: Puerto Rico | collected 2017-06-21 | reverse complement strand
TTTTTCCATAATTACTATTCCGACGATCAGACAAACGGTGTGGGGCACTGGGGGCGTAGCAATGGTTGGATAGCAATGGCAACTGTCGAGCTGTTAAATAACCTGCCGGCCAACCACCCAAAGCGTACCGAAATAATCAAGTTGTTGCTTCGGCAAATAGTTGGATATGCCCGCTACCAGGATCAGACAGGCTTATGGCACCAATTATTGGATAAGCCGGATTCCTATTTAGAAACATCTGTAACCGCTATGTATACGTATGCAGTGGCCCGTGCTGTGAACCAGGGTTGGATAAATGAAAAATACATAGCCATAGCCCAGGAAGGCTGGAAAGGCCTATTAACCAAGATTACGCCCGATGGCCAATTGCAGGATGTTTGCATTGGTACCAATATGGATACAGATATCAAATTTTACTACACCCGTCCCACAGAGTTAAACGATACCCACGGAATAGGTGCACTTTTATTAGCCGGAGCGGAGATGCTTAAAGCCGAAAGGAAAAAATAGCTATGCGCGAGTTAATCAGGTGTCTGTTGATTATTGTATTTATGATAGCAAGTAGTTTAAAGTTATTTGCTGCTGATGTAAATATTACTGCATATGGAGCTGTGGGTGATGGTATTACATTAAACACTAATGCTATTCAAAAAGCGATAGACGCCTGTTATAAAGGCAGCGGTGGCAAAGTGATCATCCCTTCAGGGGCATTTCTGACCGGAACTATAGTGCTAAATGATAATATCACCCTGAAATTAGAAAAAGGAGCGGTTTTATTGGGTAGCACTAATGTTAACGATTATAAAAACCTTGATCCTTTTGTAGATGGTTTGGGCATCAGTGTTGGCTGGGCCCTGGTAGTAGCAGTTGATAAAAAGAATGTAGGTATTGAGGGTGAAGGTATTATTGACGGACAGGGTTCAAAACTAAAAGCACAGCAAATACTGACCGATACCCGACCAGAATCACAACGTTGGGGACGACGCCCGTTTTTGTTACGGGTGGTGCGATGCCAGAATGTTTCTGTAACCGGTGTTACCCTGAATTATTCCGCAGCCTGGACATCTCACTATTTTCAATGCAAGCAGGTGAGTATTAAGAATGTTGAGATTGTAAGCAAGGGAGTAGCGCACAATGATGGTATGGATATAGATGGCTGCCAGGATGTAACCATTAAGGATTGTGACGTAGTGAGCGGTGATGATGCTCTGTGTTTTAAAACAACATCCAGCAAAATGGCATGCAAAAATATCGTAGTATCGGGTCTGCGGTTAAAAAGTGGTCAGGGAGCAATCAAAATAGGTACAGAATCTATGGCCCCGTTTGAAAATATTAGTATTTCTCAATGTTATATTTATGATACAGCTAATGGAGGTATCAAACTCCTTTCGGTTGACGGCGCCCGAATCCATAATATCAATATCAGTGATATTACTATGTTGGAAGTAAAAACGCCTATCCTCATTCGTTTGGGCGCCAGGTTAAGTGTATTTCGCAAAGATCAGGATACACAGCAACCGATAGGTACACTTGAAAATGTTACTATCAGAAACGTAAGGGCCAAAGCGGCTGATAACGCGCAATTGATGCCACCATCTGGAATTTTAATAACAGGTATTACTGATCATCCTATCAAAAACATAACCCTGGAAAATATCGAGATCAATCTTGCAGGCGGTGGCACCAATGAAAATGCTCGGCAGGTAGTACCCGAAGCTATTGACAAATATCCAGAGGTGAAAACTTTCGGTCCGCTGGTACCCGCTTATGGAATTTGGGCCAGACACGTTGATGGTCTGAAGCTAAAGAATGTAAAATTTACTTTAAGTCATAATGATCTTAGACCAGCCTTTATCTGTGAAGATGGTAAAAATATTGAATTGAATAACTGGGATATCCCCAAAACTGTCGATGCGCAAGCTATTGTCAGATTAGAAAATGTGGCTGGCGCCGATATCACAAATAATAGTGTATATGGCTCTGCTCATGCATTTGTACGCGTAGAAGGTAATACAAGCGGAGATATTCATGTTTTGAAAAATAAGCTTCCGGGAATATCAAAAAAGGTGGAATTATCTGCTGATCTGAAAACTAGTACCGTTGTTTCAGATTAAAGTTAATAAATAATTAATATGCCTAACATAAAGATAAACACATATAAAATGCTTTTATGTTTCTTATGTCTGCTATTCCCAGGTATAGGTTATGCTCAACAAACGGTTTTGCCCATGCAACCCGACCGTTGGGCTATTCAACATGATGGCAGTATTAAATGGACAGTCAACGGCCGGCTTCCGCATACTGATCATATAGAAATGTCAGGCGAAAAAGTGTCTGTTTGGGTGCAGTATGGTATTGATAGCGCAGGCAGATCGTCCATTTCACGTACGGTTGTTTTCCCTACGTTCAGGATGTTGCCTGATGGTACACGCACGCATATCGACTATACCTTTCAGGATAATGAATTACCACGTTTTTTAATCAACAATCGTCAATTAAAAACTGACTTGGCCACTGGCAAGAAAAATGGCGATCTGACCTATAATATCAAAAGCATCAGCCATAAAGGCATTATGCGGATAGTGGCCACCTCGGGCGATCCGGCACAGGTAAAGATCGACCGAAGCATCTTCCCATCCACAGATAAGCCTATGGTGATTGAAAAATTTGTTTTTACTAACATAAGCGATAAACCGGTTAATGTTACGATGGAATACCTGAGGCGCGAGGAAAGAACCGACAGTGCCAAAAGTAAAGTAAGGCCGCATACGGTGATCATGGGTACTGTTGATCATGGGAGCAGAATGTTACAGCCGGGGGCAAGTTCTTCGTTCTCGGTTTATTACCTGGCAACAGATTTTCCGGAGCAGCCAATAAAATTAATGTAGATGCTGAGGAAATGGCTCGTGAAAAACGGATAAATACCATTTTGGCCCCTTTACAATTGCAAACACCGGATACTTTACTAAATACGGCATTTGCATTTGCCAAGATTCGCGGAACGGAAAGCATTTACAAAACTAAGGTGGGTTATTTGCATGGCCCGGGTGGTTTGGCTTACTATGCGGCAATATGGGCCAATGATCAGGCAGAATATATCAGTCCGTTTTTCGCGTTTGCAGGTGATAGTATTGGTAATCTTTCTGCCATGAACTGTTATCGTTTGTTTGCCAAATATATGAACTCCGAGTACAAGCCCATCCCCAGTTCCATAGTGGCAGAGGGGGATGCGGTATGGAAGGGAGCCGGTGATCGGGGCGATCAGGCCATGATTGCTTATGGTGCTTCACGGTATGCATTGGCTTATGGGCAGGCTGATTCTGCCAAAAAATTATGGCCGTTGATTACCTGGTGCCTGGAATACAGTCACCGCAAACTGAATGAACAAGGTGTAGTTATCTCTGACCATGACGAACTGGAAGGTCGTTTCCCCGCAGGCAAAGCAAATCTGTCAACAAACAGTTTGTATTATGATGCGCTGATATCTGCTGCCTATTTGAGCAAACAATTACATCAACCAAAAGCCCAAACCGATGAATATCTGAAGCAGGCTGCTGAACTTAAAGGTAATATCGAGAAATACTTTGGAGCAAACATCGACGGTTTCGACACTTACAAATACTATGAAACCAATGATGTACTGCGCGCCTGGATCTGTCTGCCGCTCACCATGGGTATTTTCGAACGAAGCGAGGGAACTATCAATGCATTATTTTCACCAAAGTTATGGACTGCCGATGGTTTAGCTACTCAAGCAGGTAAAGAAACCTTCTGGGATCGCTCCACTTTGTATGCACTTCGTGGTGTATTGGAGGCTGGAAAAACAGAAAAAGCCCTGGAATACCTGCGTTATTACTCGCGCAGGCGACTCCTGGGCGAGCATGTGCCTTACCCGGTAGAAGCTTTTCCCGAAGGAAATCAAAGGCACCTGTCGGCCGAGAGTGGACTTTATTGTCGCATCTATACCGAGGGCTTATTTGGCATGAGGCCAACAGGCTTTGCCAGTTTTAATTGTACGCCAAGATTGCCAATGGAGTGGAATAAAATGGCAATAAATAATATACATTCTTTCGGTCATATATTCGATCTTACCATATCAAGACAAAGCAAGGATAAATTGCTGATTACTGTTAAAGAAGGTAGTAAAACAATAAAATACAAAATAAACGATGGCGATACACAAGCTGTTCAATTATAAATAATTTAAACCTATGAGCTCATTTTTTAAATATATGCTGGCTATTGTATCGGCTATTGCCGCGCAAGGTGCATTTGCGCAAACCCATCAACTGGAAAAACTCTGGGAAACAGATACGGTGGTAAGGGTTCCGGAATCGGTTTTGCCCGATCTTAAAAAAGGCGTCCTGTATGTATCCGAGATTGACGGCAATCCCAATGCGATAGATGGCAAAGGCGGTGTAGCCAAAATTGGTTTAGATGGTAAAATCATCAATCTGGATTTTACCACCGGTTTAAATGCACCCAAAGGTTTAGGAAGGTTTGGTAATGAATTGTATGCCGCTGATTTGTCGGAAGTGGTGGTTATTGATATGAATACCGGGAAGGTAAAAAACAAAATAGTCATTGACAGCGCAAAAGCCCTTAATGATATTACGGTAGACGATAAAGGAGTAGTGTATGTATCTGATAGCAAAACCAAAAAGATCCACCGGATTGAAAAAGGAAAGGTGAGCACCTTTTTAACAAATATAGGAGGAGTGAACGGCCTCAAAGCTGTAGGCGCTGATCTTTATATACTGGGCGGACAAAAATTTATGAAATCTGATATTAAAGGGAATTTAACTCCTATTACTACGCTCAATTGTGGCGGCGATGGGCTTGAGCCTGTTGGTAATGGCGATTTCCTGATTACTTGCTGGTCGGGTCATATATTCTATGTAACTGCTGGCGGTAAAATTGAAACATTACTGGATATGCAGGATAAAAAGGTAAACACTGCCGATCTTGCTTACGATGTTGCGAAGCATATTTTATATGTGCCTACCTTTTGGGGTAAAAAAGTGATGGCTTATAAACTAATAACAACCCAATAATATGGAGCTTACTAAAGTTCAGTCTATTAAAAATTACCTGATTATCCTCTGCCTGGTGAATGTTGGTATAGCATCTGCGCAAACACAAAGCAACGATCCTTATTTAAAACTGTGGTATGATAAACCTGCTACTGCCTGGGAAGAGGCTTTGCCATTAGGTAATGCTACTACGGGTGCCATGATATTTGGTGGCGTAAGCCAGGAACATTATCAGTTGAATGATCATAACCTGTGGTCGGGCTATCCTGAAGCAGGCAACAATCTGCAAGGGCCAGAGTACCTGCCACAGGTACGAAAGGCTGTATTTGATAACGATTTTGATAAGGCAGCCGATCTCTGGAAAAAACATTTACAGGGCCCATATACTGCCCGTTATTTACCACTGGGCGATCTATACCTCAATTTTAATATTGCAGATAGCACGCACTACTATCGTGACTTGAACTTAAATGACGCAGTTTCAACCGTAAAATATGAGGCCAATGGTGTACACTACACCCGTGAAACATTTATCAGCTACCCGGATAAAGTAATGATGATACGTATTACTGCCGACAAAAAAGGTGCTATTGATTTTACAGCCAGTCTGCAAAGCAAACTGCATTTTTCTGTGGCAAATGATGGTAATAGTAAACTCATATTAAGGGGGAAAGCTCCAAGTTATGTGGCCAACCGCGATTATGAACCACGACAGGTGATTTATGATGAGCCTAAAGGTGAAGGAATGAATTTCCAAATCAACCTAAAGATCAAAAGTTATGGCGGGCATGTAGAAGCTGTTAATAATACTTTGCAGGTTAGCGGGGCCAACGGGGTGATTATTTATTTAACCGAGGCTACCAGTTTTAATGGTTTTAACAAATCGCCGGGGTTGCAGGGTAAGGATCCTGCTATTGAAGCTAATGCAGGCTTGCTTACTGCATCCCAAAAAACATATGAGCAACTTAAACAACGGCATGTAGCAGATTATCAACAGCTATTTAAGCGGGTGAGCTTTAATTTAGGTGCCGATGTCGACATGGTAAAACAACCTACAGATCAAAGGCTCCGGAATTTTAGTGTAACTAACCCTGATAAACAATTACAAACATTGTATTATCAGTTTGGGCGTTATTTGCTTATAGCCAGCTCCAGACCGGGTAGTGCCCCCGCCAATTTGCAGGGTATCTGGAATAATCAGGTATCGCCACCATGGGGTAGTAATTATACAACCAATATCAATACCGAGATGAATTATTGGCTTGCCGAGAATACGAATCTATCGGAATGTCACGAACCTTTATTTAATTTTTTGAAAGAACTTGCCATAAATGGCGCTATCACTGCTAAAGAGAGTTATAACATTCAGGAAGGTTGGGTTGAACATCATAACAGTGATATATGGGCCAAAACATCAACCGTTGGAGGTTATGACCATGATCCTAAAAGCTCTGTGAAATGGTCGGCCTGGCCAATGGGCGGAGCCTGGATGAGCTTGCACCTGTATGATCATTACTTGTTTACCGGCGATAAGGCGTTTTTAAGTAAAACCGCTTATCCAATTATGAAAGGTGCTGTGCAGTTCATGCTGCATTGGCTGGTAACAGATCCTAAAACAGGTTACCTGGTAACCAATCCCTCTACATCGCCCGAGAATACCATCAAAATTAACGGTAAGGAATATTTAGTAAGTATGGCCTCCACCATGGACATGTCTATCATTCGTGAATTGTTCCAGAATAGTATTAGTAGCGCACAGGTATTGGGCGTTGATAAGGCTTTTGCAGCACAGGTAAAAGCAGCTTATGATAAATTGTATCCATTTCACATTGGCAAACACGGACAATTACAAGAATGGTTCCAGGATTGGGATGATCCGGCGGATACCCATCGGCATATATCACACCTGTTCAGTCTATTTCCTGGCAGGCAGATCTCTGTGTTTAATACACCAGAGCTGGCGGCTGCCGCTAAACAGTCTATGATATACAGGGGAGATGTAAGCACAGGCTGGTCTATGGCCTGGAAGGTAAACTGGTGGTCGCGCATGCATGATGGTAATCACGCCTATAAGATACTAGGCGCAGCATTTAACTACATGGATCCGGTACAGAAGAAAGAACAGATGAGCGGCGGTGGTACCTATCCCAATTTGTTCGATGCGCATCCACCTTTTCAGATCGATGGAAACTTTGGCGGAACGGCCGGTATGACCGAAATGCTGCTGCAAAGCCAAAATGGGGAAGTAGAACTTTTGCCTGCTTTACCTGATGCCTGGGCCAATGGCAGCATCAGAGGCATTAAGGCCCGCGGCAATTTTGAAATAGCTATTGATTGGAAAAAAGGTAAATTGACTAAAGCGCTCATTAAATCAAACCAGGGAGGCAATTGTCGGCTTCGGACGCCTATTCCGGTAAAAGTAGTTGAAGTAAATAATAAAGCTGCTGTTGGCGACAATAAAAATATACTGAATACGCCACCCAAAATACCAATATATATAAAAGCTGATGATGATAAACTAGTAGATATCAGTTTTAATAAAGGCTATGTAATTGACTTTACCACTCAAAAAGGTAAAACCTACACTATTATACCTCAATAACGAAATGAAAATTCTGAAGTGTTTTTTATTGTTTTGCTTATATTTAAGTTCTGCTGATATACTCAATGCGCAATCTATCACCTGGACAGAAGTTGAACCGGGAATATGGAAGGGAGTGATCGGTAAGCCAGAAGAATTTGATCTGTTGAGAGTTGCGGGTGTAAAGCCATACCATACTGGTTTGCAACAGATGCCTGCAGCAACTTTTCCGCTGGCACAGGATGAAATTATAGGTCGCATCCATGATAGTAAAACCTATCTTCGTTTTCCACTGGAGAAAAAAGAGCAGATATTTGGTTTTGGCTTGAATTTTCAAACAGTATTTCAGCGCGGTAAAGTACTCACCTTGCATGTAGATAATTATGCCGGAAAGGATAATGGTCGCACTCATGCGCCTACACCATTCTATGTTTCATCAAATGGATATGGTGTATTCATCAATTCTGCCCGATATATTAATGTGTATGCTGGCACAGCTGTAAGGCGGGACAGTAAAACAGCTCCGGATGTAAAAGATAGAAATTTAGACAAAACATGGAACTCACATCCTTACTCAGATGGGGTTGAAATGTTGGTGCCTGCAGCAGGGGTGGAGATTTATGTATTTGCCGGTCCAACAATGTTAGATGCTGTACGACGTTATAATTTGTTGAACGGTGGTGGCTGTCTGCCACCGCGTTGGGGCCTGGGTTTTACTCAGCGCATGCAGCGTTTAACCGATGCGCAGGGCGTGGCTGCGGAGGCGCAGGCTTTTGAAGAAAAAGGTTATCCGCTGGATTTTATTGGACTTGAACCGGGTTGGCAAAGCAAATCATACCCCTGTACTTTTGAGTGGGACAAAACCCGCTTCCCTGATCCTAAAACGCTGGTGCAGGATATGCTGAAAAAAAATATCCGGCTAAACTTATGGACAAATCCCTATGTGTCGCCCGAAGCTTCGGTTTATAAAAGTATTTTGCCCTACAGTGGCTCGCATACCGTTTGGAATGGTATCGTACCTGATATTAGCATGCCCGAGGCCCGGAAGATATTTTTTGGTGAACTGGAAAGAGGCAAAATAGATATCGGTGTTAGTGGCTATAAAATGGATGAGGTTGATGGTGGCGATAATTATTTATGGCCTGATGTAGCTGTTTTTCCTTCAGGGCATGATGCCGAACAAATGCGTCAGACCTACGGACTTATGATGCAACGTTATACCAGCGAAATTTATCATAGTCGTAATCAGCGTACTTTCGGATTGGTTCGCGCATCCAATGGTAGTGGTGTATCATTTCCTTATGTAATCTATAACGACTATTACGACCATCGCGATTTCATAACAGCATTAGTGAACAGTGGTTTTGCAGGGGTATTATGGACTCCAGAAGTACGTTCATCTAAAACGGCCGAGGAATGGCTACGCAGGTTTCAATCAAATGTGTTTTCACCTATGGCTATGATTAATGCCTGGGCCAGCGGTACCAAACCATGGTCGTTTCCAGAGGTTGCCGAACAGGTTAAAACAATGGCCAATTTGCGTATGCAGATGATGCCTTATTGGTACAGCGAATTTGCCAAATATCATTTTGAAGGTATTCCGCCATTTAGGGCTATGTACCTGGAAGATGGTTTTACAAATGCCGAAACCAAAAGCGAGAATAAAAAACTAAACCTGGAAGAAAATCCTTACGAAGAAGCTGTAACCAAAGAAGTAAAGGATCAGTACATGGCAGGAGAATATTTATTGGTGGCACCTATGTTTGCCGGGCAAGTCAGCCGTAAAGTAATATTGCCTAAGGGTAAATGGTATGATTTTTATACTGGAAAATATGCTGGTAATGGCGAGATAATCAACGTAACGCCTGGTTTGGATAAGATACCTGTATACGTAAAGGATGGGGGTATAATACCTATAATGCCGGTAATGTTGCATGTGCCAAAAGCAGGGCAAAAGGTTGATATAGAGGTGAGGTATTATGGTGAACAACCAGGTACCTATTTATTATATGATGATGACGGCGAAACCTATAACTATGAAAAAGGAAATTATACCTTTCGTAAGATCACTGTAAGTAAACTGAACGGAAAACTAAGAGGCACAATTACCCCGGCTTCAAAAGATAAGCCAGATAATGTAGGTAAAGTAACTTTTAAAGCGATGACAGAACTTTAGGTATACATTGATGCACCTGCAGTTTTACCAGACTATATAATGTTAAAGCCATTGGATTTACCCGGTGGCTTTTTTGTTGGACTGACCAAAGTCTTTGTGAAAACTTCTTTTACCGCTTTTATTGAGGCTTTCACCGATAAGTAAGTATCATCCGCCCTTTTTGCTTTGCCATTGCTTTGTCACCGTTTTACATTTGTTAGAATGTTTTAAGTGGCTAATCGTCCTTACTGTTATGGAAAATAATTACTTTATGCTAAACCCAACAAACTCCACTATACCTGATCAGGAGCAAGAGCTTGCCATTATGTTTCTGGATATCCGGAACTTTACTGGACTGATGGAATCACAGCCAGGCCAAACCGTTATACAAATTGTTCGTCGTTTGTTTACAGCCTTTAGCCAAATTGTGAAAAAGTTCGAAGGCAGGGTAGTAGAAATTGCCGGCGATAGTTTGTATATAGTATTTGGTTTACAAACCGAGCTTAAGGTAGCTGTGAATAATGCATATCAAGCAGCCAAAGTAATGTTTCATACGGTTAACCTTTTTAATGAAGCTTATGCCGAACCCTATTATGGCGGCCCACTCGAAATAGGTATGGGTTTACACGCCGGAAAAGTTTTCGTGGGTGAGTTCGGTTTGGATAATGCGCCGCAATTGTCGGTTATGGGTTTACCTGTCAACATTGCCTCCCGACTCCAAGCTAAGACCAGGGAACTGGATAATGATCTGATCATTTCAGAAGATGCATATCAATTGCTGGTTAATGAACAGGACATTGTTCAGCAACAAACTGTGCAATTGCAAGGAATTAGGCATGAACAGCAGGTGCGTTTAGCCGGCAAATCATATGGTATTCAACAGAATCTAGAATATTTACTGGCCATCTCTGGTTAATACTAGACCTAATTAAAAGTCTTTCAACCCATAATAAGTACATGCTTACTGCCGGTGAGTTTATAATTACCGTTGTAATTGGCAATCTGCATTGACAACGCTATTCCTTATTCACAGAAATTCTTTCTGCTTCCCGCCAAATAACTTCCGGAAATAATTAATTAATGATGAGTTATGAAAAGTAGTTCTATGAAGCTGTTTTTTATGACTAAGTCTTTGAAAATATAAAGTTCATTCAGTTGAATGTTTACCAATGTTAAATAAAATACTAAAATAGATTAATTTTTGTATAGTATTTGTAAACTAGCTGTGTAGTATTTATATTTGACATCAGTAAACCCAATTTCTTAGCAATACCAAATTATATGAAAAGACGGGATCTAATCAAAAAGATCGGGCTGGCTACAGGAGCAGTAGCATTAAACAATGTTGTTGTTGCCTCTTCCCTTATTTCAGAGCAGAAAAAGAAAAAGGTCTTGAAAATAGCACACATTACCGATGTGCATATCCGGCCCGAGTACAATGCTGTTGTCCGTTTTAAAAAGTGTTTGGAAATGATCAAAAAAGATAAGGTCGATCTGATCCTTAATGGTGGCGACTCTATATATGCGGCCGATTACGATGATATTAAAAAAGAGCGTGTGATTGAATTATGGAACTGTTGGAAAGATAGCACCTCCTTAGTTAAAGAAATTCCAATGTATAGCGTTCTTGGAAATCACGACATGTGGTGGCAGGGTAAGGGAGATGAGCTTTTTGGTAAACCTGGTGTACTTAAAATGTTGGGCCTAAAGAATAGTTATTACAGTTTTGATAAGAATGGATGGCATTTTATTATGCTGGACAGTAATCACCCCAAAACACCAGGGATGTTGGATGAAGAACAATGGAATTGGTTTGTGCAGGATGTACAAGCCAGTAACGGTAAGCCAACGTTGATTATGTCACATTATCCGCTTCTGAGCTGCACTGGTATCGTTGATAATAAGCCGGATTTTATTGGCCCGTTTAAAGTAAGTGGTAGCTATAATCATTTGGATATTATGAAGTTTATTGAGGTGTTCAATAAAAATAAGAATATCAAAGTTTGCCTGAGCGGACACATTCATTTGTTAGATAAAGTATGGTATAACGATGTAAGTTATTTGTGTAATGGTGCAGCCAGTGGTTTCTGGTGGGAACCGGGTGATGATGGTAAAAGCTCTTATAAGCAAACTGTGCCCGGCTACTCCTTATTGAACCTATATAGCGATGGCAGTTTTGATGATGAATATATTAAGTACGAGGCCTAATTAATTAAAAATATAACCCTAACTGAAATGAAAAAGCTATCCTCCTTATTAATGTTTTTATTGTTAACCGGCATAACGGTATCGGCTCAAAAAGCTACCGCTGACAAGGCGGGAAATATTCTTATAGTGTCCATAGATGGTTTGCGTTGGCGCGAGGTTTTTCAGGGGGCGGAGAAAGCTTTGATCCTGAATAAAAAATATAATTCGCAAGATTCTGTTCAGCGAATAAAAAAGTACTGGTCCGATGATCAACAGGAGCGAAGAGCAAAGCTGATGCCCTTTGTATGGAGCGTTTTTGCAAAAGATGGTCAATTATATGGCAATCGTGATTTAGGAAGCCTGGTAAATGTTAAAAATCCATATTGGTTCTCATATCCCGGAAGGAATGAAAATTTAACCGGATATGCTGATCCAAAAGTGAATTCTAATGATTACCCGGATAATCCCAATAAAAACGTATTGGAATTTATTGATCAGCAAAAAGGATACAAAGGCAAAGTTGTAGCTTTTGCATCATGGGATGCTGTAGCCCGCATCATCAATCGTAACAGGAATGGTTTGATGGTCAATAACCCATTTGAAGACATTAAAGGAGATAATCTTACAGAAGCCGAAAAATTAGCTAATGAAATTCAACATTATGAACCCCAGATATGGGGTAATGGCGAGCGTTTGGATGCTACTACCTACGCTCTGGCTAAATCATATATTAAGGCCAAGCATCCAAAAGTAGTTTACCTTGACCTTGCTGATACCGATGATCACGCTCACGGAGGTAATTATGACCTTTATTTAGATGCCATCCACAATATCGACGCGATGATTAGCAGTTTGTGGAGCTATATGCAAGAAGATCCCTTTTACAAAAATAATACCACCATCGTAGTGATGCCTGATCATGGACGGGGAGAAGGAAAGCAATGGACAAGTCATGGTGCTAGTATTCCGCACGCCAATGATACCTGGTTAATGGCTATCGGCCCTAAAATAAAACCATTGGGCGAGGTGAAGAATAATGGTCAGATCTATCAAGATCAATACGCAAAAACTATAGCCAAATTATTGGGCTTTAATTTCACATCGGTAAATCCTATTGGTGAGGCGATAAATAGCGTGGCTAAATAGATTAAGAATGAAATTAAAGTCATTTTTTATTGCTGTCGCTTTATTAATCATAATGCCACTTGCTATGGTAAGGGCTCAGGAATATAAAGCTAACTGGAATAGTCTTGATAAACGCCCTGTTCCGGAATGGTTTAAAGATGCCAAATTTGGGGTTTTTATTACATGGGGGGTATATTCTGTACCAGCGTATGCTCCGAAGGGACAGTATGCCGAATGGTACCAATACTGGCTTCAAACAAATGCCTTCAATGGAGAGGTGGCTAAATATCATAAACAGGTATTTGGAGATAGAACCTATTATGATTTGGCAAAAGATTTTAAGGCTGAACTGTTTAATCCAGATGAATGGGCTCAACTTATTGAAAAATCAGGTGCCAAATACGTGATCCCCGTAGCCAAGCATCACGATGGATTTTGTTGGTGGCCAAATAAATACGCTGATGAAACCTGGGGTTTTCCATGGACTGCTGTAGATGTGGGACCCAAGCGGGATCTTTTGGGCGACTTTTTTACTGCGGTGCATAAGACCTCCGTAAAAGCAGGTGTTTACTTTTCATGGTATGAATGGTTTAATCCTTTATACAAATCAAATCCAGAACAGTATGCATTGCAGCATGCCATTCCGCAGGCAAAAGACTTGATAGAAAGGTATAAGCCAGCTGTTTTCTGGACAGATGGCGATTGGGAGGATAGCGACACCACCTGGCATTCTACCGAATTTTTAAGCTGGCTATATAATGAAAGCGCTGTAAAAAAAGATATCGTTACCTATGATCGTTATGGGAAAGGGGTGAGATTTAAACATGGCAGTGTTTACACACCTGAATACCAGCCAGACATGGAATTTGGCGATCACTATTTTGAGGAAAGCAGAGGCATTGGATTTTCCTATAGCTACAATAAAATGGAGGATGCCTGGGATTACAATTCACCGCAGGTTTTGGTGTTACTGCTAAGTGATCTGGTGAGCCGGGGCGGAAACTTATTGCTTGATATCGGTCCGGATGCATCAGGTAAGATCCCGCCCATTATGCAGGAACGGCTGTTACAAATGGGCAATTGGCTTAAAATAAATGGGAGAGCTATTTATAATACCCGTAAATGGATTAGGGCTTGCCAATGGAGTGAAGGGAAAAGAGACTATAAACCCAAAAGAACCGAGGGCGATTTTAAAGCAAACGGTGATTTTATGCTCAAGTTAACTGTTGATCCCGATCCTGGGTATGCTGTAAAAGAATGTTTCTTTACCATCAACCCAACCACAAAAGAAGTATTTGCTATACTTCCCAAATGGCCGGTTAATAACCATTTTATAATAAAGGATATGCAGCTAAAAAGTGGCGCGGTAATTAAACTTGTGGAAACAGGGGAGGTGATAAAATGGAAGCAGCAAGGTAAAAATGTTGCACTAATATTCCCTGCATTTGCCCCTGCAAAATATAAAAGCCAATATGCTTACACACTGGGCATATTATAAATACAAAAAGATGGACAGAAAAGAATTTATAACAAAAAGTAGCCTCGCCGGGAGCGCATTGTTATTGGCCCGTTATCCCCAACTGAAGTCACAAAGTAAAAAAATCAGGTTTGGTGTTATTGCCGATCTGCACCACGATCTGATATACGATGGGATAGGTCGTTTATCAGCATTTATTGACAATATGAATGCTGAAAAGCCTGATTTTATTATTCAGATGGGGGATCTTTGTTTTCCCAAAAAAGAGAATCTTCCTTTAATGGATGCCTGGAATAAGTTCAATGGGCCAAAATACCATGTGATCGGAAATCATGATACTGATGGAGGGTTTACCCGTGATCAGGTGGTTGAATTTTGGAAAGCGAAGGCGAAATACTATTCTTTTGATGTCAATGGTTTTCACTTTGTGGTATTAGATGGAAATGAGCATAATCCCTCACCAGACAGACCTACAGGTTATGCGCGCTTTATTTCTCCAACCCAATTAGATTGGTTAAAAAAAGATCTGGATGAAACAACCTTGCCAACCATTATATGCTGTCATCAAGGGTTGGATAACGATGCCGGCGGACTTGAAAATGGCACGCTGATGCGCTATTCGCTTGAACAAGCCAATCAGAAGAATAAGCACAAGGTGATATTGGTACTAAGCGGGCATCATCATCAGGATTATTATAATCAGATCAATGGCATACACTACGTGCAGATCAATAGTGCATCATACCAATGGTTGGGTGATAAATATAAGGAGATCCGCTATTCAGAAGCTGTTGACAAAGCTAAGCCTGCGCTAAAGTATACCGTACCCTATAAAGACCCATTATGGGCCATGATAGAAATAGATCAGAAAGGAACGATCAGTATAAAAGGCAGGCGATCGGTTTTTGTTGGATCCTCGCCAGAGAAATTAGGGGTTGATCCCAATAACTATATCTACCCCATAGTGCCTTTTATTTCCGACAGGAAGATTAAAATAAATTCATAAATATTAACCTATAACCCTAAATGAGAAGATCACTGATTGCTATTTGCCTGCTTGGCTTAACTTTACAACTAAGCGCACAAATTAAACATGTAAAACACATCGTTTTAATCGGCTGCGATGGTTTTGGCGCTTATGCCGTGCCCGATGCTAAAATGCCTAACTTAAAACATTTGATGGAAACAGGCTCATGGTCGTTAAGGGCAAGGTGTGTAATGCCATCATCAAGTGCCGATAATTGGGCATCCATGTTAATGGGAGCGGGGATAACAGAGCATGGCTATACAGAGTGGAATAGTAAGGTTCCTGAAATTCCATCAGTCACAACCACCAAATATGGTATTTTCCCATCTATCTTCAGTGTTATACGCGATCAAAAGCCAGAAGCTAAAACCGCGGCTATTTATAGCTGGGGTGGTATTGCCCCGCTGATCGAAAAAGACGCTATCAATATGGTAATACCGGGTGGTGATGCTGGTGATGATTTTTGCGTAGACACAGCCATAAGCGTGATCAAAAAGCAAAAGCCGCTATTTACATTTATCCATGTTAGTCAGCCTGATGGGGTAGGGCATAATATTGGCCACCGCACCCCTGCTTATTATGACACTTTGCAAAAAGTAGATATAAGGATAGGTAAAATTGTTCAGGCTGTAAAAGATGCGGGTATTGAAAACGAAACTATTATTATAGTAACAGCCGATCATGGAGGCATTAATAAAGGGCATGGTGGTAAATCATTGGATGAGATACAAATACCCTGGATAATAAACGGCCCAGGCGTTAAAAAGAATCATGAAATAAAGGATGTGATCATTACCTATGACACGGCCGCTACCATAGCCTGGGTATTTGGATTGAAAATGCCACAAAGCTGGCGCGGGAAGCCCGTAACCGATGGATTTAATTAAACTAACTTTTTCATAGCCGGTACTATTTGATAAAGCGGGCCATTTTATTGAAAAGTGGGTTTACATGGTTTACACTTTTTATGGCTAAAATAGAGTTATTGTATTGATGATAAGGTATTTATAGATTTTTTTCTTGAAATAGTGTAAACCATCATTTTGCAGACTTGGTTTTGATTTTGCTGGAGTTAGTTGTGTTGTTATTTGAATAAATTACTGGATTAAATCAGTCAAAATAAAGTTGGGTACACTTGCTTTTTTTCCCTGCATTGAGTACCGGGCATCATTATTAAATTTTGATTACTTTTGATCGAAAGTAATTATTATGCAAGACGATATTATCCTGAAAATTAGCTACCGTTTAAAAGAAATAAGAAAAGATAAGCGTATAACCATTCAGGAGCTGGCTGATAAGGCCGGGGTTAGCAAAGGGCTGATATCCCAGATCGAAAATAACCGTACCATACCTTCACTGCCGGTATTGATGAATATCGTCCAGTCATTAAACCTGGATTTGACTGAATTTTTTAAGGATCTTTCTTCCAAAGGGCATCAGGAAAAAGTATTTGTTATCCGTTCATCCGAATATAGTCCAATTCAAAAAGAGGCATCCAAAGGTTTCAGCTATCAGAGGATGTTAACACGTAATATACAGGGTGGCCCGGTTGACTTTGTATTATTAGAATTAAAAAAAGGAGCACGTCGTAATAAAATGGTAATGACCGATGCTTTTGAATACAAATATCTGATCAAAGGTAGAATCGACTATTTGATAGAGGATAAAAATTATATTTTAGAAGAAGGTGATTCTATCTTTTTTGACGGTCGCCTGGGGCATAGTCTTTCTAATATTGGCGAGTCCCAAGCTATTATGTTGGTGGTTTATTATTTCATCTCCAACGATTAATCGGTACGCTAACCAATAACCTAATGATATAAGAGAAAGCCTCATATTTAAATATGGGGCTTTCTCTTATAGTTTTATTCTGAAGCCGGGCGTAAAGCCGCCAATTTCGGTAGCTATTTTAGTCATTATTCCTTAAATGTCTTCAATGCTTGCTTTTTTTAAAAAAAAGCACTTCTCAAAGCTATAATTTACTGCATTTATCATGGTGTATTTTATCTGAAAAATGGTGAAATTTTGTTACTTTCTCTGGTTTGATTTTTATTTAGTATTTATAAACAATTAATCAATTGTTTGGCGATTGTTAAATGGTTGATTTTGTCCTGTATTTATAATTCACACAAACGTTTGCGTGAATAATTTACTTATAATTTGTTAATTTACAGTTATCTAAACTTTATTTTAAAATTTATCTATAAACATAGCAGCAAAACGATTTAGTCTGAAAGGAGATTGTTTTTCATCTTAAAAGTTTAATATTTCTTTACTTTTTGTTTACAAATAATGATTATAATTGTACAAATACTAAACAAAGCTATTGGAATTTAAACCATTAAAAAATGAAGAATTTTTACTTGTTAAAGCACGGCCTGCTCCTGGTGGTAGCATGGTTGCTGACTTTGGGTATAGGTTATGCTCAAAGTAAGATTGAAGGAAAAGTTTCCGACGAATCGGGGCCTATTCCGGGAGTGGTTGTATTCAATAAATCAACAGGGAAAGGTACGGCTTCCGATTTAAAAGGCGGATTCAGAATTACAGCAAATGCCGGAGATGTTCTGGAGTTTAAATCGCTCGGTTATTTAACCCAGTCGATAAAAATTGAAGGTAAAGACTACTTGACTGTTTTATTGAAGACTGATTCCAAAAACCTCAATGAAGTGGTAGTTACTGCACTCGGTATCAAAAAGGAAAAAAGTGCTGTAGGTTATGCCATTCAGGAAGTAAAAGGTGATGCGTTAACCAAAGCGCGGGAGCCAAACCCTGTAATTTCATTAACCGGAAAAGTAGCAGGTTTATTGATTACACCAAGTTCCAATCTTTTTGGGAATCCCGGAATTTCTCTGCGTGGTCAAACAGGGGTACTTTTTGTAGTGGATGGTACACCAATTAGTACCGATTCCTGGAATTTGAGCGGAGATGATATTGAAAGTTACTCCGTTTTAAAAGGTGCAAACGCGGCTGCTCTGTATGGTAGTAGGGGGGCGAATGGTGCCATCATTATTACTACAAAGAAGGGTACTGGATCTAAGCAAAAATCATTATCTGTCGAACTGAATTCAAGTACCCAATTACAGCTTGGTTATAATGCTATACCCAAAATACAGACAAGTTATGGCCCTGGCGATAATTTTGACTATGCATTTAAAGATGGTAAAGGTGGCGGAACTAATGATAACGATTATTTTATTTGGGGCCCCCGGTTTGAAGGGCAGCTAATTCCACAATATAATAGTCCGGTTGACCCTACTACAGGTAACCTGGTGCCAATACCCTGGCTGGCAAGAGGTAAAGACAACCTGGCAAATTTTTTGCAAAATGGATTGATCAGCACCAATAATGTTGCAGTTTCCACACAGAGTGATCTTGGTAATTTAAGATTCTCGGTATCGGATATTTACCAACGCGGTACCATACCTAATACGCAACTAAATATTACAAACTTTTCTGTTAACGGGACAATAAACGTAAGTAAAAAAGTAAGGTTTGAATCCAGTATTAATTACGACAGGCAGATTTCGCCAAATTATCCGGTTGCCGGATATGGCCCCACAAGTCCTGTTTATTTGATGACAGTTTGGGGAAGTGCCGATTATGATGTCCGTGATCTCAGAAATTACTGGCAACCAGGCAAAGTTGGAATTCAGCAATACTCCAGAGAATACACTATATATAACAATCCCTGGTTTGTGGCTTACGAGAATTTGCAGATCTACAAAAAGGATGACCTGTATGGACACGTACAGATGGATTATGATATAACAGATAAGCTTAAATTTAACTTGCGTACCGATGTAAGTACCTGGTCTAAAAACTATGCTGTTAATATTCCGGTTTCGGGTAACTTTTATCAATACGGTAATTACAATCAGATAGGTGGCTATATCAACCAAAATTCCAAATTCTGGGAAAACAATACACAAGCTTCTTTAAGCTATGCCGATAAGTTCCGATCATTCGGGTATAAAACCTCGGTTTTTGCTAATATACGTACAGTTAATGTTCAGGAAACCGATGCCAGCACAAACGGTGGCCTGCTGGTACCCGGTGTATATACATTAAGCAATTCTGTTTTACCATCTGTGCCTAAAAATTATTTTGCCCAACGCCAGGTAAATAGTGCATATGGTTTGATCGATTTGAATTACAAAACTTATGCTTATCTGAACCTGACCGGACGTTTTGATAAATCTTCTACCTTGCCGGCAAGTCATGATACTTATTTTTATCCATCGGCATCCTTGAGTCTTGTATTATCTGAATTTATCCATTTACCTAAGGCTATATCTTATTTAAAAGCCAGAGGGTCTTACGCAAATATTGCGCGTGATGTGGTGGATGAAAATAATCAGTATGATATTTACAAGCAGATACCTACTTATACAACAAACTCGCTGCGCTGGAATAATAATACTGGTGTTAATTACAGTAGTACTCTTTATAACCCGAATATACAGGCTGCGCGTGTAAAAACATCCGAAGTAGGTTTAGAGGCTCGTTTTTTAAATAACCGCTTAGGTTTTGATGCTGCTTATTTTCACAATATTGAGGGGCCTGGGATTGTAAATGTTGCCGAATCTCCTACCTCTGGAGTTACTTCTTATCAACAAAATGCCTACACCTATACACGTAAAGGGGCGGAATTGACTATTGACGGAACTCCAATAAAAACAACCGATTTTTCATGGAATATCGCCGGTAACTGGTCCTTTAACCATAAATGGCTTGATAAGATTGATGGCGTGCAAACCCGTAATGGGATGATTAAACTAGGGGACCGGGCAGATAGCTACTATATTTATGATTTTCAGAGAGATCCACAGGGAAACATCATTGTAAAATCTAATGGATTGCCCGCAATAAATCCATATCAAACTAAAGTGGGTTATACCGATAATAATTTTGTTGCTGGTATTAACAATACATTCAAGTATAAAGCCTTTAGTCTTAGTTTTCAGTTAGATGGTCGTTTTGGAGGTAAAGTTCAAAATTATGTTGATTACAAGCAATGGCAGGCAGGCGTAGCGCCGGGCTCTGATTCGCCACAACGTTTGGCCGACTGGAATAATCGCAATAATCCAAACTGGAAAGGTACAGTAATGACCAATGGTCAAAAGATAGTAAGTGGTCTTTTAAGTACCGATCAGGATGGTAAAGTGATTTCGGATACACGTGTTTTTGCTCCTAATAATGTACCTGTTCTTTATGAAAACTGGGCAAGCAATTTCTACACGGCCGATTATGAGATTACCAGAAGCGCCACCTATGTTAAACTCAGGGAGGTTATACTGAGCTATAATTTTTCAAAAAGCCTGCTTGAGCGTACCCGGTTTATAAAAACTGCCAGTGTTTCTTTTGTAGCCCGGAATTTATTATACCTGACAGGAAAAGGAACGCAAAATATGGATCTGGATCAGTTTACATCCAGCTCTACCAATCTGCAAACACCAACGGTTAAAAGCATTGGCTTTAATTTAAATGCCACATTTTAAGTGATATTAATAAGCAAAAACATGAAAGCAAGAAATATAACAGGCCTTTTTTTACTTATTTTAAGTATGGCCCAATTGTCATGCAAAAAGTTTGATGATTTACGAAAAGATCCCTCGGCTATTGTAAATGCGCCACCAAAGTTGGTATTTACGGGTCTTCTGTTGGATCTTGTACAGTCTGAAGGCCCCTGGGGGCAAGATCAAAGGAATAACCAATTTATGGTATTGAATGAGCCATATTACGGGGGGCAGTATTATGATTGGATAACAGGTAGCTATACTAACTATACTTACCTGCAAAATGTTGGTCGCCTGGAAATAGAAGCGCAAAAAAACGGTGCGACGGCTGCTCCTTATCTGGCCCTTGCTAAATTTTTCAGGGCTTATTTTTTTGTGAATTTAACTACCATGTTTGGTGATATTCCGATGAGTGAGGCCCTGAACGGGGCAACCAGTAAAATTTTCACACCGAAATATGATAGTCAGCACGATGTTTACATGCAATGTTTAAAGTTGCTGGATGATGCTAATACCCAGATAGCTCCTTTAGTGAAAAATAATGCAACTGTTGATGGGGATTTCTTTTATGGCGGCAATCTTTCCAAATGGCAAAAGTTGATCAATTCCTTCCGTCTGCGGGTTTTGATTAGCCTGAGCAAGAGGGCAGATGATGCAGCTGATTTAAATATCAAACAGCAATTTGCCAATATCGTCAACAATCCTGCACAGTATCCTTTAATATTAACCAATGCGGATAATTTTCAATTGGTATACAATACTTCTGATGTATCCAATAATTACCCTTTATGGCCAAGCAACGGCGTTGTGCTGTACAAGGATTTGAGGAATACTTTAGGCGCTACTTATGTTGATATTATTAAAAAAACAAAAGATCCCCGGATTTTTGTAATTGCTCTGCCTACAGATTCTGCCAAGGCAAGTGGCGATCCAAATTATGCAACTGAATTTACTTCTTTCCGCGGTGCAAAAACGGGCGATTTGCAGTCTACTCAAAAAACACAGTCTATTGCAGGCTTGTTGAGCGAGATTAATTTTTATTATTGGGAAGCTAGTCCTGCTGGTATTCCTTATGTATATACAGGGGCGTCTGAAACCAATTTCAGTATCGCAGAAGCTATCAATCGCGGATGGGTTTCTGGCGATGCTTCTACCTATTATAACCAGGGGATCTCGGAGTCTATGAAGTTCTACGGTGTATCTGGCACTGCGATCAGTGCATTTCAAACGCAAAACCCCTATGCAGGAAATACCCCAGTCGGGCTTAAGCAAATACTGGAACAAAAATATGTTGCTTTTTTTGAAAACTCAGGAAAGGAAGCTTATTACAACAACCGCAGAACAGGTGTGCCTAAATTTGATGTAGGACCTCAAAATGCCAACAATAATTTAATTCCAACGCGCTGGGCTTATCCTACCGGTGAATACACCACGAATACAGTTAATGTAAAAGCGGCTATTCAAAGTCAGTTTAGTGGAGCTGATACGCAAAATGGTATTACCTGGCAAATAAAATAAGTTAATTTGTTGATTACTCCATCCTATAAAGAGCCGCAATAATGCGGCTCTTTATAGGATGGAGTTTATGTTTTAAGTTTAGTATTTATTAACAATTAATAAATTGTTAATTATTTGTTAAGTGGTTGATTTGGGATTCTTGCGTAGGATTATGTATGTAAGTGTGCTGGTTTTATGTGGAAAATTATTTTAAAAAAGTTTAGTATTTATTTACTTTTTCTATTTAAATGTTTTATTTTTGAACAAATACTAAACAATAATTGTAAACAAGTTTTTGCATATGCAATTAACGATTTAATGGTATTGGTAAGTTGATTAATGTGTTTATTTAGGGTCGTAGCGGTTACGGCCCTTTATTACTCCATTAACTAGATAAATTATAATTCGATACTTCAATAACATAAATACATAATGAATACCATCTCAACTACTCCCTTCTCGGTTAACGGTAAATTATATACGCCTCCGGCAAAGCCTATAGTGGTTATTTGCATGGATGGCTCAGCTGATGAATATCTGGATACCACCATGGCTCATGATCGTATGCCTAATCTTAAAAAAATGGTCTTACAAGGTTACCGTGGGATGGTGCGTGGTGCTTTACCGTCTTTTACCAATGTTAATAACTCATCTATTGTAACCGGGGTTAGTCCGGCGGTACATGGTATTTGCGGTAACTTTTTCTATGATGTCCAAAAAGACCAGGAAGTGATGATGAACTCATCAGAATATCTCCGGACAGATACTTTATTGGCTGCTGCAGCAAATGCGGGGCGTAAAGTAGCTGTGGTAACAGCTAAAGAAAAGTTAAGAGACATTCTTTCCTATAAACTGAATGGTATTGCTTTCTCTGCGGAAAAAGCCAATCAGGCAAAATTGGAAACACATGGTATAGAAAACGCAGAGGAAGTTATCGGGCATAAAACACCGGCTATTTATAGTGCAGAAGCCAGTCTGTTTGTTTTACGGGCAGGTGTTGCGCTGATAAAAAAAGGTATGGCCGATTTTCTGTACTTGTCCTTAACAGATTATATGCAGCATACTTATGCCCCGGACACTGAAGAATCCCTGGCATTTTACGAAGCACAGGATATTGAATTAGGTAAAATGCTTGAACTGGGAGCTATTATTGGTGCAACGGCAGATCATGGAATGAATGCCAAGGTAAAAGCTGATGGTTCGCCAAATGTATTATTTATTGAAACGATGCTTACCGAAAAGTTTGGTACAGGTTTCCGGGTTATTTGCCCTATTACCGATCCTTATGTAAAGCATCATGGTGCATTAGGTTCTTATGTGGTTGTACATGTGGAAAATGATTCGAATATCACTGAAGTGAAAAACTGGCTGGCACAGCAACCGGGCATTACCGAAGTGTACGATAAAGAAACCGGCTGCCATATTCTGGAGCAACCAGCCGATCGTACTGGTGATTTGTTCGTGTTATCTGCCCGCGATGTTGTGGTCGGAAAAACGGCTGCCGATCATGATCTGAAAGCATTAGATGGAACCTTGCGTTCGCATGGTGGCAGGTATGAAGAGATGGTGCCTTTGGTAGTTTCACATCCTTTAAATAGTGTGTACAAAATGAAGGCGCAAGGTGATCCCCGAAATTTTGATGTGTTTGATTTTGCAGTTAATGGCACCCATTAATTGGGGCCAAAAATGAAGTTTTAAGAGGACAATGAAAGAAGAAACGTTGATAACTACTGAAAATATAATCAAATCAACTTCGTTGGTTGCCGGTAAGCCGGTGATATCCGGGAAAACATTAGCGGTTAATAATCCCTATAACGGACATCTGGTGGGTACCGTAGAGATGGCAGGTTTGAATGATACGCAGGCTGCAATTGATATCGCGCTAAAAGGTGGAAAAGTACTTACCCGTTATGAAAGATACAGCGTTTTGGATAAAACCAGGACGATGCTGTTGGAAAGAAAAGAGGAATTTGCCCAACTGATCACGGCTGAGGCGGGGCTTTGCATTACCGAGGCCCGCTACGAAATCGGTCGTGCACATGATGTGTTGTTATTTGCCTCCATGGAGTGTTTGAAAGATGACGGGCAGGTGTTTTCCTGTGATATATCTCCTAATGGCAAACAACGTAAGATATTTACGTTGCGCGAGCCCTTAAAACTTGCAGTTGCTATTACTCCATTTAACCATCCGCTGAACCAGGTGGCACATAAAATTGCTCCGGCATTAGCCGCAGGTACTCCGGTTATCTTAAAACCTTCCGAAAAAACGCCTTTGACGGCCATTCGTTTGGTAGAGTTATTGTATCAGGCTGGTTTACCGACTTATATGCTAAGTGTTCTGTTGGGAGACACCAAAGACGTGGCCGAAGCATTGGTTCAGGATCCGAGGGTTGATCTGGTGTCGTTTACAGGCAGCGTAGCTGTAGGAAAAAGGATTGCTCAAACCGCAGGGTATAAAAAGGTGATCCTCGAGCTTGGTGGTAACGATCCTTTGATTGTATTAGAAGATGCCAATCTTGATTTGGCTGTTACACTCGCTGCGGAAGGCTCTTTCCGAAATTCAGGCCAGCGTTGTACGGCAGTAAAGCGCATCCTGGTTCAGGAAAGCATTGCGGAAGAATTTACTACACGTTTTGTTGAAAAAGCAAAAGAATACACCTGTGGTGACCCTGCAAATCCTGAAACACGAGTAGGAACTGTAATTGATGAGCAATCAGCCTTGTACCTGGAAAGTGTGGTTGATAAAGCGGTTGCCCATGGCGCAAGAGTTTTGCTGGGAGGTAAACGTACAGGCGCTTTGTTACAACCTACAGTGATTGTGGATGTTCCACGGGATGCCCAAATGGTTGTTCAGGAGTCTTTTGGCCCTTTGGCCCCAATACTTACTTTTAAAGATCTTGATGATGCTATCTCCTTATCTAATTCAACGGCTTTTGGTTTATCGTCGGGGGTGGTCACCAATAATATGGAGCATGCTATCCGTTTTGTGAAGGAACTAAAGGTTGGTACTGTTAATATCAATGAAGTTCCGGGTTACCGGATAGAAAATTCTCCTTTTGGAGGTATTAAAGATTCGGGTCTGGGAATAAAAGAAGGCGTTATTGAAGCCATTAAGTGCTTCACTACTGTAAAAACATTTTCAATGCCCTGGTAAAAAAATCATCATGAATAATTCATCAACATACGATTTAATTGTAATTGGCTCAGGTATATTGGGTACATTCCACGCCCTGCATGCCGCTCGTTTAGGAAAAAAAGTATTACTCACCGAAAAAGATCAATATCCTGTAAGTGCAACCGTTAGAAATTTTGGTCAAGTTGTAACTTCAGGAATGTCTTCAGATTGGCTCCCTTATGCCATCAGAACGGCGGAGCTTTATAAAGAGATCCAGCAGGAATTTGATATCAGCGTACGCAACAACGGCAGCGTTTACCTGGCGTCTGATCCGGAGGAACTGCAGCTGGCACACGAATTAAAAGAGCGTATGGATACTTTTGGTTACCAGGCAGAATTATTATCCGCAAAAGACTGCTTAACTAAATGGCCGGCTCTAAACAATGAATATAGTAAGGGCGGTATATTTTTTCCGCAGGAGCTAAGCGTAGAGCCGGACAAACTCATATATCGTTTGATTAAGTATGCTGTTACTAAATACCCGCAGCTTACCTACAAACCCGCAACACCTATTATTGGTTGCGAGGTTATCGGCGATCATGTGGAAGTAACCACTTCATCAAAGCAAAAATTTACTGCCGATAAGGTAATTGTATGTAATGGAGGTGAATATAAATTGCTATTTGCCGATCATTTTAAAAATAGCGGCATCATCCTGTGCAAATTACAAATGATGCGGACTGTCCCAATGCCGGAGGTTCAATTAGAAGGTAATATATTAACAGGGTTATCTATCCGCAGGTATGAATCCTTCCAGGAATGTCCCTCATATGCCACCCTTACAACTCCTGAACATTATGCCGAATTGAAAAAATGGGGAGTACATATCCTATTTAAAAAAGCGGTAGACGGCTCTATTATTATTGGCGATTCACATGAGTATGCCGATGTAAACCATTCCGACGATTTAAGTTTTAGCATCAATAGTCATATAAACGACTTGATGCTGAAAGAAGCCCAAAATATTGTGGGTTTTGATGTCAGCAAAATAGCATCAACATGGGCCGGTGTTTATCCGCAGCATAACAGCAAACACGTAGTAGAAATGGATATAGAAAGTCGCATACATATCCGTACGGCTATAGGCGGCAAAGGAATGACTTGCTCAGGCGGTTATGCCGAAGCTAGTATACAGGGAATATATAACTGATCATTAGCCAGTTTCATCTCCGTCATATGAAGCAAATAAATAAGCTACTTGCGCATTCAAAAGTTTTCTTCATATGTTGGTGTATGGTGGCAGCTTTTGGTACATATTTTTGTATGTATGCCTTCCGAAAGCCATTTACCAGTGGTACCTACACGGGCCTGATGCTTTGGGGGATTGACTATAAGGCTGTTTTGATCATTACCCAGGTGCTGGGTTACATGGTATCAAAATTTATCGGTATTAAGGTTATTTCAGAGCTCAAAGCATCCGGCAGGGTAAAGCTGATTATTAAACTCATTGTTTTTGCCGAAGTTGCACTGATTTTATTCGGCCTGGTTCCATATCCTTACAATTTCATCTTTTTATTCCTGAATGGCTTACCATTAGGCATGGTATGGGGAATTGTTTTCAGTTACCTCGAAGGCCGGCGCTTTACTGAAATGCTGGCCATGGGCTTAAGTATTAGCCTCATTGTATCATCAGGTATTTTAAAAACCATCTACTTTATGGTTCATGGATGGTTTCCATTGCTCTCTGAGTTTTGGATGCCTTGTGTTATCGGCTTGATCTTTTTACCCTTATTTCTCTTGTTTGTGTGGATGCTTTCCGTAATTCCAAACCCTACAGAAACCGATAAATTGTTACGGGTAGAACGTGTAGCAATGACCAAAGCCGACAAGCGAATTATTTTAAAAGAGTATGGCCCCGCTATAATAGGTACAGGATTGGTTTACACTATATTAACCACCATGCGTGATTTTCGGGATAATTTCTCGGTAGAAATATGGAACGAAATAGCACCTCACTGGGATAAAACAGTTTTTTCAATAACGGAAGCCATCTCGGGTGTCATTGTATTAGCAGCCATAGGTTGTCTGTCACTTATCCGTAGCAATATCAAAGGTTTCTGGGCAACTCAATATCTGGTTGTTTTAGGTTTACTAATAAGTGGGGGCAGTACGCTACTTTTTCATTTGCATGTATTAGGGTCGTTTTGGTGGATGCTCCTGGTTGGAATGGGCATGTTTTTAGCTTACACGCCAATTCAGGTAGTTTTGTTTGAGCGGATGATCGCTTTATTTAAATTAAAAGCCAACGCCGGATTCTTTGTTTATATATGCGATTCCTTTGGTTATCTGGGCAGTGTTGGTTTACTGCTTTACAAAGAGTTTTTCATGAGAAATTTAAGTTGGGCTAACGTTCTGATGCAATTTAGCTATCTGCTTACCATTGTATGCATTTTGTTAATGGTATCCGTTGCGGTATTCTTTAACCGAAAACTCTGGGTTAAAGGATTGCCTTCAAGAGAGCTGGATAAGATTATTTAGTTATCGCAGTTTTTTAGCACTCATTCTCTCTGATTTTTTCAGAATAGAAGCTAATAGCTCTATTCCAGTTTAAATTCCATCGGTGCTTTTTGTGCCCATGTTTTTTGGATGGCTTTACCCCCGGTGGGTATAACGGTAACTACTTCATTGGCACCCTTCCGGATAACTGTAATATCAAAGGAACGATCGAAAGCTTTAATGTTTTTCAGTGTCATAAAGTTCCAGTCTTTAGGTAATCTGGGGCATAGGGTAAATGAATGAAATCCGGTAGGTCTGATACCAAATAAGCCTTCGGTGAATATCCGGCAGTACAAACCACTTTCGGCAGAAAGATGTCTTTGGTTTCCTTCGGGATAGGCTTCAACAGGGTAGGGTACATGTTCGCCCAAAAGCCTGCGGCGTGAATAGTAACGTAAAAAAGTCATAGCTTGTTCAGTTGCCCCGGCCTGCAACACGCCGCGGAGCGCATAAAGGGTGGAGCGATCCCAAAAAGTTTCCTGACCGGCTTGAGTAGCCAAACCGTCGGCAGTCCATAGCTGAGGTGAAAACAGGGCACCAATGGTGCCTTTGCTCCGCTCATATATACCCATAGTAAGCGGCATACAGATCCAGGCGCGTAAAACGTCATTGATTTCATAATATTTGTAGGTATGAAACCCGGCTATATCGGCACCGAAATATTTTTCAATATTTTCCTTAAGCCGAGCCGCTTGCTGGTTGTATAGGTCAATTTGTTGTTTAGGTAATTGTAATTGCCGGCCAAGTAAAGCTGATGATATCAACGCATCGTAATAAAGACAATTGGTTGATAGATTGGCTTTGCCCGAGGGAAACCGGCCTTCCAGTTCATCACTTTTTGATTCTACAACGCCTTGTGAATTAATGTGTCGGCGACTATACTCCAGGCACCAGGAGATAAGTGGCCACAGGACTTTGGCTGAATCTGCATTGCCATAAGTAAGGGCATATCTGGATGCTCCGTAGGCTATCATAGCCTGATCTCCACGATCACCGGCGCCTTTCCAAACGGTATCGCCCTCGGCCACGATAGAACTTGGCAGGGCATTATAATCCGAGTTCATATACCGTGCAAACATCCGGTAAGCATTCATCGCGGATAGATTCCCAATCTTGTCACCAGAAATGGCAAAATAAGGGTTGATATATTCTGCCTGGTCATTGGCCCAGATAGCTGCATAATAAGATAAACCGCCAGGACCGTGCATGTAGCCTCCTTTAGTTTTAAAAATACTTTCTGTAGCCCTGATCTTGGCAAAAACGAACATAGCATTCAATATGCTGTCTGGTGTTTGGAGCTGTAAAGGCGCCTCGATTTCATCTATGCGGCGTTGACGTGCTTTTTCTTCCGATTCAGGATTAACAGGCCGAAGCGATGAAGGGTGATCTGTAGCCCGGTAGCAAACTGAGAATGTATACGATTGCCCTGATTGCAATATCCTGCTGCCATCATTTACAGATTGCATAATAATGGTGTGGGGTGCACCCTTACTTCTGATAGTATCGGTAGTTGCCTCGCGCTTCAAATGCTCCACGAAAATAGTCACTGGTTTATTACCGATATTGGTGAATTTATACTTTTCAATGGCCAGGGGTTTATCTACAGATGGGAAAAAAGCACGTTCTATTTTAACAGATTTCTGATCGCCGACCTGTTCCTCGATGCGCATGATACCATGCTGATTAATACTTTTTACTCGTATACCAATACCTGCTGCTGAAGGATCTGATTGTATCAGCCTGCCATCCACATACATCCTGGGTAAAGCATTATCGTCAAATGTATAAGCGATATGACTGCGCGTATCATCAGGAAGCATGCGAAAGGTAGGGAAAACTACAGTACGGGTAATATGGCAAACTTTGGAAGTATCTACACTGTAAGCCACCCAGAGAGACACTTTCTCTCCAGACATTTCTATATGATCGGCATGCGGTAAACGGTTACTGATATTCCAGGTAATGCTGCCATCTGGTTGTAAAAGCCATCTGTCATCCTGCCGGGGCAATGATAGTTGCTGAGCGTAGGACTGGGATGTCTTTATAAGGAATGCTAACAGGACAAGCAAAAATTTATGCAAGGAAGATTTCATTAAATGTTTTTGTAAGATGTGACTGATGTTGTATTATTTCACGCTGACTTTTACCTGCTGACCAGGTTTAACAATTACTTCTGCAAAGGATATTACCTTCCCCTGCGAATCTGTTTCTTGTTTGATCGTTACAGGTTTGTGGTCAGCATAAGCTTGATGATAACTGCCGTAAAACATGGCTTTCCATTTTAGTGACTGTTTCCCGCTATTGGCCAATGCAGATTGATGTCTGTCAAGATGTGTGACATTTATTAGCGTATTCAACAGAGGCAGGTTACTGATAGCGGCGGTACCTATTTGTTCCGTTTTATAAATAGTGCTAATACTATGTGTACGCGCGTCCGGCGTAACACCCATCAGTCCCTGAACAATACCTTCTATCACTCCAAAAGAAACCTCCGGATATTCTCTCCTGGCAGTACTTTCATCTGAAAGGTACAGGATATAATCTCTTGCTTTATCCCAGGAGCCTTTGTTATAAAATATTAAAGGTAAATACGAAGTATTCTCCACATTCCAGATTTTGGAACTAAGGTGTGCTAATGTTTGTGATACACGGGTATTATCCTTTAAAGCATCAAACCAAAGTAAAAAGGCTTCTCCTTCATCTTTACCAAAACGACCGTCGTTGCTATAGTAAGTATAGTATAATTTATCTTTTTCATCCCACCAGTTAGCCTCCAGTTGTTGCCTGTATTTTTCGGCTTTATTACTATATAATGCTGCTTCTTTAAGCCGGCCTTTTTCTGTCAAAATAGCGGCGTAGGTTAGCAGGCCTCTGTATAATGCCGCTACCAGATCGGCACCTGTTTTTAAGTTAGGAACTCCTTCTGAATAAGAAGGTAAACCACGGCAGCGATGAAACGAGTCGCTTTCATTAAAAGGCACCGGTGCATTGGGGTGAGCGGGCCTGGTTAACATAGAATCGGCAGATAACACCCAGGTGTTTATATAATCATTTACCGTTTTTTCCTGAAAGTGCACAAATGCGGGATTGTTGATATAATACTTGTCGCCTGTCCATAAATAAAGCCTCCAGCTGGCATTCAGTACATCAAAATTGGCAGGCAGATTATACCAGAATTCGCGGTCGTTCCTATAGTCTTCTGGGGCTGGCTTTCCCGATTTATTGATTTCCCAGTAGGAGCACCAGTTCTTTGATGCCGATATATTACTCGCGAACAGCGTCAGCATGTTACGGTTCTCCTGCTTCAGGCCTAATACTTCAGCGCCAATACTTTGATGTGATACATCGCGCATGCAAAAAGCATCCCGGGGTGGCAATGCCGATTCATACCATGGGCCTACTGGATCTGAAGCATGGCCTTTATAGTGCAGGGCCATACTTTTAGCCCACACAAAAGCCTGCTCCATTTTTTTATCAGATGAAGTAAATTTGACACCATTATCCTGAGCCGTAGCCGGTGAAAAAGAAATGATGCCAAGCAACGCTGCAGAAGTAAATATTCTGTTAAGCAAGGAAACAGTTGAACTCATGTTAAATTAGATATGTTCTGGTCTATTCTGGTCTATTTTATAAAAATAGATATTTTTCTTTATTGTCCAAACTTATTTTGCAAGTACAAGCGGAGAAAACAAAATAAACATCAGCACCATCAGCAATAATAGTATTCCGCTATAGATGTGCCGGTTCTCCCAGGGTTTCATATCTACTACATTATTAAGCTTTTGCCGGTAGGGTACAGGCATGGGATAAAGTTTACCTATAACCAGCATGAGTCCGCAGGTTATTACAAATAATATAGCCAGAATGTGCAGGAAATGAATGTGCATGTCAAATACCAATTGAGTAAGACCATAGGCAACTATAAAAAATAACAAACCTATTTTGGCAGCTATAGCCGGGACTCTTTTAGTTACAAAGCCCATAAACATGATGGTAAAAATGGGCACATTGAAAAAACCATTGACAATTTGTACATAGGTATAAAAACCATTCTTAACAAAAATAATGAAAGGGGCTATGAACATGGCTGTTAAGCAAATGATGATCTCAAACCTTTTAGCTATGCTGATCATGCTTTTTTCGGTAGTTTGCCTGGAGCGCTTTTCCATCCAGGGCTTATAGATGTTTAGTACAAATAAGGTGCTTGAGCTGTTTAAACCCGCATTGAAAGTGGTAAGCGCAGCGCCAAAAATAATAGCCGCTATATATCCTGCTATAAAAGGAGGCGATACCAAACTATCCAGCTTAGGAAATACCTCGGCCGAATTATCCAGATGCGTAAATATGTGTACTGCAATTAAGCCGGGTACATTTAAAAGTAATGGCGATATCAATTTGCCTAAACAGGCTACTGCTATACCTTTTTGGCAGCTTTTAAGATCTTTTGAAGCCAGAACCTGCTGAACTATATATTGCTCGGTGCCCCAATAATACAAGTTCACCAAAAGCATACCGGTAAACAGGGTAGCAAAGGGAATAGGATCAGATTTGGAACCTATACTGTTCAGATGTTCCTGATGGGTATGCAACAGGATATGTAAACCTTGCATGATACTACCTTGTCCAAGATACCTGAGACCGAAGAAAGGTAGTAAAAGCCCGCCAGCAAAAATACCCAGACCCAGCAGGGTATCCGAAATAGAAATAGCTTTTAGTCCCCCTAGCAAAGAGTAGAGGCAACCAACAGTTCCCATAACCCAGATCAGTATCCAAATAGTTGTCCAGTAATCTGTATGCCAGATCTCCGAAAAATGAAATAACCCGTTAAATGCAACCGCCCCGCTATACAGTACAGACGGTAACAAATTAATGATATAGCTGATCAAAAAAATAAAGGAAACCAATTTCCCTATTCCGGGGCTATACCTGGCTATAAGATAATCGGGTGTGGTGGCTATGCCCAGTTTAAGATACATCGGCATCAAAAATTCAGAAACCAGCAGCATGGCCAGTACCGATGTCATTCCCCAGGCCATTACCGACATGTTGTGGGTATACGTAAGTTCGTTTTCGCCAATAATGGTAGCCGTGTTGATATTAGTAAATAACAATCCTCCACCAACCAGCAAAAAGCTTAAGCTACGATCGGCCAGAAATAAACCGTTTAGTGTATTGAGCTTACTTTTTCTTGATTTATACCAGGACACCAGCCCCACGATGCCGGTAAAAAAAAGAAAGCTGGTTAAAATAAGCCAATTCACCTTTGCGTAATTTAAGTGCTTTAAAGTGTATTCCGTTCAGATAAAATCATCGGAACCGTTAAACTGATCTTTTCTTTATTCAATATCGCTTGCCCGGCCAGTTTTCCCATATTAGAAAAATCGGCAGAGAAAGTAGTGATCCCTATGATCTCTTTAGCCGGTTCATCGTTGTGGGATAGTATACCCAGATCTTTCCCGGGGATTAGTTTTTGACTATTACAATCGCGCATGATCTGCCAAAGTGCAAAGTTGTCCAACGTAAAATAAACCTTTCCTTTTTCCACGGTACCGGGTGTATATTCATTTACGATACGGCCCTTGATATTAAAATCCTTCAGGAATTTTTTGAAAGACTTAACCATCTCCTTAGGATCCAATGAGGTAGGTGAGTGATAGAATATCATTTCATCAAACCGGCTTATTTTAGGCGCTAGCTGCGAAAAGATCTTATAGGATGATTGACCAAACTCCTGGGTTATATGGTTAAAATCGCCTTCCAGCGGTTCGTAACGGTCAAACATCAGGAACTTGTTACGTGGGATAGTATCCAGCAACTCTTTGGTTTTGGGATGGGGGATAGGTGCTATCACATACATCCCATATTTTCCTTTGATCTGGGTGAGGATAGTTTCAAATATCTCGATATCACCATGATGAAAATACGGATTTAGGCGAATGTTTTGGCCCAGCTCATGACGGAAATTACGATAAAATTGCTCTTCAAAAGTATCCAGGTTATACATGAGTAACGCCACATTCAGTGTCTGCTCCGTATTGCCATTGCCCACAAAGTATCCTAATCTGTTTTTAGATTCTACAATACCGCGACTAATCAGATCTTTATAGCCTTTAATAATCGTTTCCCTGGAGAAACCTAACTCTTTGATCAATCTGTTTACCGAGGGTAGCATCTCATCCTGCGCAATAGCTTTTTCGTTAATGGCATTGATGATTCCCTGTACAAACCGGTCATGTTTTGAATAAGATGGTATATCGGTGAGCTTTTTTATTTCTTGAAAAATTCTATCCATTTCACGTGTAGATTTTGGCCAAAGTAAGAAAAAGGCGGCAAGCGGCTTACCCTTTTTCTTATTAATTTAATTGGGTTAGATTTAATTTTTTGTTCAACAATAATTTTATTAAAGCCTGGTAAATGATGAACTAAACGGTTTCAACAAATAGTTTAAAAACTTTTTAAACCTTAAATTTTAACACTTTTCTGCTCAAAAACAGGGTGAAAACTGCTTAAAAACGCGTGCAAAACATCGATTTTAACACTTTTTAACAAATTTTAACGCGATTTTGATGTGTTTTTAAAACTTTAAAAAGTATTAATTTATTGATTTTCAAATAACTAAGTTTAAAATGATCTGTTTTTGACTCTATTTCTTCTTAAACTAAACAGCCCGCTTCTCTGATTAAAAGAGAACCGGGCTGTTTTCATATAAATATACGAAATATTTGCCCGTGTTACAATTTACATCGTATGATCATATTCTTTCAATCACTAAACACGTTATCATTTTAATTAATAGCCAGGATTCTGCTTCAGGCTTTTGTTTAAATCTATCTCTGTCTGCGGGATTGGCCATAGGTAGTTTTTTGCCGGGTCAAATACGCGTGCGGCTCCTACTTTTATGGTTGTTCCAGGTGTTAGGGTAAGCGCGCCGGTTGTTTGGTTCACGGTGCCCAGCAAACTGCCTGTTACCTGCCCGTTCATCACCTGCTGGCCAATCTGCCAGCGTTGTATATCAAACCAGCGCAGACCTTCAACCGCCAGTTCAACCCTTCTTTCCCTGCGCAGTAATGTGCGGAGACTGTTCTGATCGTTGTACCTGGACTGATCTACAGCGGGCAGGTTTACATCTGGTCGCTGCCGTACAGCATTGATGTCATCATATACCGAAGCATCTATTTTGTTACTTTCAATTTTGGCTTCTGCATCCATCAGCTTTATTTCGGCATAGCGTATCAAAATAACATCCATACCTACCTGGTCCAGGTTTGGGAAGTCGGCAATAAAAGGAGTGTACTTACGTAAGCCATAAGCCGAAGGACTGCAGTTGTTATCGCCCCAATGATCCAGGGTTTTGGGGCTGGATGAAATCGGGTCATAATAAAAACCATAAGGCAGTTTACTGCTGTACTGTGCGCCAGGGTAAAATACAGTTGCGGTAAGCCGGGGATCTCTGTTTTGATATGGTTGGGCAGGATTGTATCCTGATGCCGGATCATCAATAGTTTTACCATTGGTTGTTTCATAAGCATCTACCAGGTTTTGTGTAGGAGCAATGGAGTTATAACCGCCTAATGAATTGATGGTCATATTTCTGGCCCAGCCAAAATTATTATCGCTTGCTTTAAACTGAACATCCAGTATTACTTCCTGATTGTCGGCAAAAGGCTGACGGAAAAGGTTAACATAACTTGGATAAATGCTGTAAGTAAACGGTGCGGTCATCAGTTGCTGGCAATCGGCTATACATTGCGGGTACATTTGGTTAAACAATTCTATCCTGGCTTTTAAAGCTATAGCGGCACCGCGGGTAATACGCCCGATATCTGAACCGGAATAACTAACTGGCAAATCCGGAGCAATAGCGGTAAGCTCGTTTAATATATACTTAACCACATCGGTTTTTGATGATTGAGTTACTTTGTTAGCCGCATCCGGTGTTAAATTATGCTCAACCAGCGGGACAGATCCGTATAACTGGCTCAACGTAAAATACTCATAGGCCCGTAAAAAACGAGCTTCGGCAATGGTACGGGCTTTAAGTGTTGCATCCATAGTGGCAGCGCCTACATTATCTAAAAACCAGTTACAGGTTTGTATACAGCTATAGTTCCATTTTGTATAGCCCGGATTGGTTGGCGTAGCGATACCGGCGGAGAGGGCCAGCCAGTTCTCCCAGGGAAATTGGTCAAAGGTGTTATCGGAATTATTATCAGCAAAAATTCCGTAATAGCCATTATTGCCACCTCCCCATTTGGAGTAGCAGCCATTAAGCGCCGCGAGCACGTCGCCAGATGATTTCCATAATACGGTATTGGTATAAGAATCTAAAGGAGCCCTGTCAAGGAAATCCTTTTTACAGCCCGATGATGCCATCGTGGCTAAAATAATTATGGTTATGAATAGATATTTCATTGGAGTAATTTTTTAATAATTAAAATGTTACCTCAACACCCAGGGTATTTGTTTTTAGCTGCGGGTATGATCCGTAAGCGTTATTCCCGGCATTGGTTTCGGGGTCAACCCATTTGTAGAAGCTGGTGAATGTGAGGATATTTTGCCCGCTGTAATAAATCTTAACGCCTTTTACACCCAGTTTGGCAAGCGTGTTAGCCGGTAGCGTATAACTCACCAATAAATTCTTTAATCTTAAATAAGAAGCATTTCTTACCCAAAAGGATGATACAAAATTTTGCGGATTATTTTGCGTATAGGTTGACCACAGACGCGGGAATGTGGCCGATGTATTGGTTGGTGTCCAGGCATTTAGTAAAGCTGTGGTTGGGTTGCCAATGTTGGCTTGTTGTAATGAACCCAATTCAAAACCCTGTACATAATTCTTCACGCCTAATGCACCCTGGAAAAAGCCGCTCACGTTAAATCCTTTCCAGCCGGCCCCCAGTGTAAAACCAAATGTGGTTTTTGGGAAAGGCGATCCCAGGTATACACGGTCGTTACCATCAATAACGCCATCTGGCTTGCCATTTGGCCCGCTGATGTCTTTGTACATCAAATCGCCGGGGCCAATAACACCGCCGCTTTGTTTGGCGTGGTCATTCACCTGTTGTTGTGTCTGGAAAATACCTTCTACCTGGTATCCGTAAAATGCCTGGAGCGGGTAACCCACAACTCTTCCGCTTGAAATAGAGCCTGTACCTGCCAGATCGGTTATTTTATTGGTGATGAAGGATGCGTTAACAGCAATATTGTAGGATACATTACCAATTTTGTTTCTGTACGCCGCGGAGAGTTCCCAGCCTGAGTTACGTACCGCACCCGCATTTTGATAAGGTGTAGTAAAGCCATAAACACTGCTGGCAGGTAATTGCAACAATATGCCATTGGTGTTTTTTACAAAATAGTCGGCAGTGAAACTTAAATTACTATTCAGAAGCTCCATATCTACTCCCACATCTGTCGTAGTCGTTTTTTCCCAGGTAATAGCCGGATTGGCGCCGTTGTTTAAGGCGATACCAGGGGCAAGGGTTTGGTTGAACGAGTAATTCTGCCCGCTTGATATAACCGAAACCGCCGGATAAGCAAAAGGGACATTAAGGCCGTTTGTAGTACCGAGCGTTTGATTACCTAGTTTACCCCAGGAACCCCGTAGTTTAAGCAGAGGGATAACATTTGATAAGGAACCGAAAAATGATTCTTTCGAAATATTCCAGCCGGCAGAGAATGATGGATAAACGCCCCATCGTTGTCCGTTGGCAAACCGGGATGAACCATCATCGCGCAGATTGGCTTCAAACAGGTACTTGTCATCATAAGAATACCTGGCACGGCCAAAATACGATAGGAGGGCCAGTTGACTGGAAGTGCCTGCATTTTGCTGTCCTAAGGATGGTGCCGCGTTTATTTGCGATAAAGAGCTGTTGAGGAAATTTTGCCTGTACGCATATAGATACTGATAGGTAGTTAATTCCTGTGAGCTACCGGCCAATATATCAATGCTGTGTTTGCCAAAATGCCTGTCATATTCTAATAATGCCTGCAGGTTGTAGTAGCTATTGATGGCATTAGTATTGGCTATGGAACTTTGGCTGATAGTTGCTTGCACCACGCTTGGATTCTTGGGGTCATAATAAATATCTGCGGGTTTAAACTCCTGGGCCGGGTTTGTGTTATAGCGGTAGGAGAATGATGGTTTAAAATGGAGTCCTTTAACAGGTTCCCAATCGGCACCTGCGTTGCCGGTAAAAAGAGAGTTTTGGTTATTGTTATAGCCTGGTGAATTAAGCCAGGAAATTGGGTTACCAAAAGAAAGGTAATTATAAACACCATTTTTATATTGATTGACAACCGTGCTGCTCATGGCTGCTGTTGTACCAATAATACCACCTATATCCCCGCCGCCTAAACCATCTGGTGCCTGGGTAGGGGCATATAAAAACGACAGGTTGGCATTTACACTAAAGTTTTTGGTGAGGGCCGAATTGAGGTTCATACGGGTGGAGTATCTTTTATAGTTTGATTTTTGTATGATACCATCCTGTTGAAAATAGCCCATAGAGAAAGCATATTGAGTTTTCTCGTCTCCACCGCTAATGTTAACAGCGTGATTTTGCTGAAACCCGCTCCCTTTATACAAAAAGCCCTGCCAATCGGTATTAGGGTGTGTATCCGGGTCTGTTTGGTTTTTAAATAAGGTAATATCATTCGCCGTCCAGTACGGTGCCTGACCTTCGTTTGCCAGTGCCTGGTTATATAGGGTAGCTGCCTGCCAGGAAGGTAAAAAATCGGGCAGATTGGTAGGCTTTTGCTTGCCTGCGTAGGCGGTATAATTTACCTGCATTTTGCCGCCTTTGCCTCGTTTGGTAGTAACCAATATAACCCCATTGGCAGCCCGTGATCCGTATATCGCCGCCGAAGCCGCATCTTTTAATACAGAAACAGATTGTACATCATTGGGGTTTACATCTGATAAATTACCGATAATACCATCAATAACTACCATAGGGGAACTGTTATTCAGTGTGCCTATACCGCGTATATTAATGTTTCCGGTTGTACCAGGCTGTCCGCCTGTTGTGGTAACCGTAACCCCGGCCATGGTACCCTGCAGCGCATCGTTAAGGTTGGTTACCGGCCGGTCCTGCAATTCTTTTGCCCCAATTGCCGATACGGAGCCGGTAAGATTGGCCTTTTTTTGCGTGCCGTAAGCCACTACCACTACTTCACTCAAATTCCTGGTTTTTTTATCTTCTGTCATCACCACATTGCCATCCCAGCTGCCCGTAACCTTTATTGTTAGTTTTTCATAACCCAAAAAGGAGAACACCAGGGTAGCGTTTTCAGGTGCGCTGATTTTGAAAGATCCATTGACATCGGTAATGGTGCCTTGAGAGGTGCCGGCAAGACTTACGCTGACAGAAGGCATAGGCAGGCCCTGTTCATCTTTAACATGGCCCGAAATGGTTTTAAGTTGTTGGGAGAAACCTTGTTGAAAGCTGAGCAGCAAAACACAGCAAAGCATAACAAGTCCCAGGGTTTTAGGTACTTTTCTTTTCATAATAAGTTTAAATTAAGTGGTCTATTCTGGTCTATTCTAAAATAAAAGTAGTAACTTTTTAAATACAAACAAATTTATTTTTGAATGCTTTGGAGTTTTGACGCTGAACTCCATAAAAGAGGGCTTCTGAACGGGGCTTTTTTGCGCAAAAATGAAGGAGATATAAGCTGGTTATCTGCCCCAATAAGCTAATGGATTAACTTTTTACGTTACCTGTAAGGCATTACGTTAATATAACATCAACAGGGTGTTAGAAATTTGTAATGATTTGTTGAAATGAATAAAACCTTCATTATATTAGATAAAATTTTTTATCACTATTAACCCTATAAGACTCCTGCTGCTGATTTAATGAAAAGCGATATCCCGAAAACATATTCAGAGTTTGAATTCAGACGGGTATTTGAGGAATACAACCGCCAGGTTTACGCCCAGGTTTATGCTTTAGCAAAATCGCATTATGCAGCAGAGGAAATTACCCAGGAAATATTTATCAGGATCTGGCAGAATCGTGAAGCGCTTAATCATGTAAAAAATCTGGACGGGTACATTTACACTATCGTTCGCAACTACTCTTTAAATTATTTAAGAAAGGCCGCAAGCGATATGCGGCTCACCAACCACTTAATGCAGGTTGCTGTGGCTGGCTATAACGATACAGAATCGGCGGTTCAATTGTCTGAATGCCAGCAGCTGATTCATGCGGCGGTGTGCAAATTATCACCACAACGCCGGTTGGTTTATGAACTGAGCAAAAACAACGATCTGAGTTATGACGATATCGCGTCGCAGTTAAACTTATCAAAACATACCGTCAAAAATCATCTGCTATCTGCATTAGCCTCTATAAAAGGATATCTTACGCAGCATGGTATCGATCCAACACTTATCCTTATTTTCATGATCGTTAAGTTATAGCTATTAAAAAAAGAATAGCTTTTTTGATAGCTATGATTGCTTTTTTATTTTATCGGGAGGTAATTATGGATAGGTTATATTCTTTTGTTTTAATGCAGGGAGGAATAACATTTTTAGAATGTTAAAATAAAAAAAATAAAATTTTCATTTTGATTAGTCTGTTTGTGAGTTTGCTGTGTCTTTAATGTAATCACACCGTTAATGATGAACACTAAGCAAAGAAAAGCGTACTTATTAAATCAATATATCAACAATGCCTGCACCCCGGAGGAGTTTGATGAGCTGATGCTGGCCATCAAAGCTTCGCCCAATAATGATGATTTTGATGAAGCACTGAAAGCCAATTGGGAAAGATCGGCACATTCGCCTGTTGAAAATAATTTAAAGTGGGCCGATATTTCCGCACGTATCAAAGAAAAAACGCCTAAACGTTATCATACACAAGTATGGTTAAAGTATGCCGCCTGTATTGCTTTGGCGCTCCTGATCTGTACCATCAGTTTTTATAAAAAAACAGATACTGGTATCCAGTATTTAACCGCTCAATCTTTGCCTGCTAAAACCAAAGTGATCATTTTAGCCGATGGCACCCATGTTACCCTGAACGCCAATAGCTCTTTACGTTACCCTGAAAAATTCAGCAACGGACAAAGAATTGTTTATTTAAAGGGAGAGGCTTATTTCGATGTGGTACATGATAGCAAGAAACCTTTTATCATCTACTCCGGAGCATTAAGAACGCAAGTGTTAGGTACAACATTTACTGTTAGTGCCTACAATGAGCAAAAGCCCCAAAAAGTAACGGTTTTAACCGGTAAGGTTGGTGTTGTTGATGAAAGCAGCAAAGCCCATGCTTTACTTACACCAGGTTTATGTGCAACAACTGATCAAAAGAACCAAAGCTTAATAGTTAGCAGGATGGCCGATCCAACGGATGCTATAGCCTGGATGGATGATAAAATGATATTTGAGGACGCCACCCTGGCGGATGTGGCCGTTGCGTTAAGCAATAAATATGCAGTGAAGATAGAAATCAATAATCGGCGGATAGCCTCCAGGCATATTACAGCAATATTCCAGAATCAAAGCCTGCCTGATATTTTGAATGGAATTACCCGGCTTACGCATGCGCGGTACCATGTAGATAAAAGTGTATACACCTTATTTTAATAAACAGAATAATAACCGTTAAACCCGATTGCCTATAGAGATATACAACGACGACATAAAAAAGGTTGAATGTGATTCCAGCACATCCAACCCCACCGAGCTAAAGCTCAGATAATTCATAGCTCCCGCAAGGGCATTTAATTACTATAAATTTTCTTCAAATATATGACAAAAAAAATATTGTCCTCTAATCGGCTGCGTAAAGCTGTAAACAGGATAGTCATAATTACAGGTTTCCTATCTGTCTGTTTCTTCAAAACCAGCGCGGTTATCCACTCTATACAGGACCTGGACACTCCCATATCGCTAAAGGTGACAAACATGCCTGTAAAAAATGTACTAAAGCAAATAAATAAGGCCATTAAGCTGAGTTTTGTTTTTAGTAACGAAATAGTTACAGATCAAACGGTTACCATCGATGTAAAAAATGAAAAATTGAGCCTGGTATTATCCAAGATATTTGATCCCCTGGGCATGGAATATCAACTATCGGGCAATATGATCCTAATCGAAAAAAAGCAGACCTCTGCTATTCAGGTAATTCAAAAAAACCTGGCCCAGCAGGTGTCTGGCAGGGTTACTGATAATACCGGTCCGCTGCCCGGGGTAACCGTGCGGATTAAAGGAGCCACAATTGCAACCAGCACCAGCGCCGATGGTAGATATAGTATTAATGTACCCGATGGTAATACAGTGCTTATATTTTCATCAATAGGGTACCTTACCCAGGAAATTGTGGTTGGAAACCGTAAAACCATCGATGTTCGGCTGCAGGAAGAATCCAGTAAGCTCAATGAGGTGATCGTTACCGCTTTGGGTATATCGCGCCAGCGCAAAGCCTTGGCTTATTCTGTTACCGAAGTAAAAGGCGATGAATTTACACAGGCCCGCGAAAACAACGTGGCTAATGCGCTTACCGGTAAAGTTGCTGGTGTAAATGCCACGGGACTATCGACAGGCCCGGGTGGGTCAAGCCGGGTTATTATCCGGGGTAACGGCTCTTTAGGGGGCGGTAATCAACCTCTGTATGTAATTAACGGAATGCCGCTGGAGAACTCGGTGCCTGGTGGCAGTGCCACAACCAATGGCAGTGCCGGTAACGTTGACCGCGGCGATGGTATCGCCGGTATCAACCCCGATGATATTGAATCTATCAGCGTACTAAAAGGTGGAACAGCGGCTGCGCTTTATGGAGCGAGGGCTGCAAACGGTGTTATTTTGATCACCACCAAAAAAGGTCGCGCGCAAAAAGGTATCGGCGTTGATTATAATTCCTCTTATACTATGGAAACCCCCGCGGTTTTTCCGGACTGGCAATATGAATATGGGCAGGGGGATAACGGCGTAAAACCAACTACACAAGGGGAGGCGATACAAACAGGCCGCCGCTCTTTCGGGGCAAAGATAGATGGCTCACCATACGTTGCTGCGGATGGATTGACACACCCCTATAGTGCGCAGAAAGATAATATCAAAAACTTTTATCAAACCGGCTCTACATTTACCAATACGCTGGCTTTTACCGGCGGTACCGAAGCCATTAATTATCGTTTTTCTGCTTCGGATCTTAATAGTAAAAGTGTACTCCCTAATACGGATTATAACCGTAAAACCGGCAATCTGAGCCTTAATAGTAAGTTGGGCAAACGAATCAACCTGGAGGCGCTTGCTCAGTACAACGTTGAAAACGCGCATAACAGAGCTACTGCAGGCGATGCTTTAGGAAATCCCAACTGGACACCCTATATGATTGCCAATACGGCCGATATCAGATGGTTAAAGCCTGGTTATGACGCCAACGGAAACGAAATTGCCTGGAATGATGCCTCCATTGCATCAAACAGCTACTTTGTGGTTAACAAGTTTAAGGAAAATGATATCAAGAACAGGTTTATCGGGCAGGCGGGCCTTACCTACGAGATTGTTAAAAACCTATCCTTAAAAGGCGTTGTAAGCCGCGACTTTTATTCCTACAATTACAAATATATCCTTCCTACAGGTACCTTGTATGTCCCCAACGGACAGTATAGCGAGCTAAAGGTTGATGCTTCTGAAACCAATGGGTTGTTGACACTTAACTATAACGGCAAGGTAACCAAGGATTTTGCTTTAACAGCCTTTGTTGGCGGCAATCAGCAGCGTTCTGTTTACAATGAAAGCAACATCACGGGTAGCAATTATATCATTCCTTACTTCTATAGTTCAACCAATCTTTCAACCATTTCTACTACGCCCACCAATAACAAAACGGCTATCAATTCATTAATGGGATCGGCCGATATTGCTTATAAGAACTTTGCTTATTTAACAGTAACTGGTCGCCAAGATTGGTTTTCAACCCTGAGCCCAAAGAATAATAGTCTTTTTTATCCGTCGGTTGGTGGTAGTTTTGTGCTTTCAGAGGCATTTAAGTTGCCGCAGGTGATCAGCTATGCCAAACTACGGGCTTCCTATGCACAGGTGGGGGGTGGTGCACCAAGTCCATACCAGATCAATCAGGCATTTATTATGGTGCCAAGTTCAGGTCAGCCCATACAAAATGTTTCCAGTACAACCATTTCCAATTCAACGCTTCGTCCATATACGTCCACCACAACAGAAGGGGGTATTGAGGCACGCTTGTTTAACAACCGGTTAAGTTTTGATGTGACCCTGTATAATCGTAAAACCACTAATGATATTGTTTCAACAGCTATCTCCGGAACCACAGGCTACAACAACGTGGTCTTAAATGTAGGCGAACTAAGCAACAAAGGTATCGAGGTGTTACTCAGCGGATCCCCTGTGAAAACCGGCAGTTTTAGCTGGAATACCAGTTATAACTTTGCTTATAACAAAAATGAAGTGGTAAGGCTGGCCGCGGGTCTTAATCAAATCCAGATGGCTTCGTCGGTTAATGGTTGGGCGTATATTAACAATATAGTTGGCCAGTCATATGGTTCAATAGTAGGTACCCGTATCCTGAAAAATGCTAATGGTCAAACCGTATTTAATGCTACTACCGGTTTACCTGTTGCCACAGGTCTGCAAACCCTGGGCAAGGGCGTTGCACCGATAACCATGGGCTGGTCTAATGATTTTCGTTACAAGCGGTTCTCCTTAAATGTACTGCTTGACGGTAAGTTCGGCAATAAGATATTCTCATTAATGGAGGTTTATGGTACCCGTTTAGGTTTAATGAAAACAACCTTGCCAGGCAGAGAAAACGGTTTGCAACTGAGTGGTGTTGACCAGGCCGGTAACCCATATTCCAGAACAGTACCTGTATCAAACCTGCGCAGTTATTATGACAATTATAAGTCCTACTCGGAGCTGTTTTTGCACGATGGTGGCTTTGTAAAACTTCGCCAGGTTATATTCAGCTATAACATTCCGGCCGATCTCCTGAAAGCTGTCAACGTTCAAAACGCCTCTGTTTCCTTTGTTGCGCGTAACCTGCTAACCATTTATAAGCAGACAGACAATTTCGACCCGGAATCGAGCTTCACCAATGGCTCCAGTCAGGGTTTCGAATCATTCGGTCTGCCCAGAACAAGAAGCTATGGATTAAATCTCATGGTTAAATTTTAATTCAGAAAAACCACCATTATGAAAAAATATTTTATTCCCAAATTGATAGTCCTGCTATCGATAGTCTGTATTGGCTTGCAGGGGTGCGACAAAAATTTTGAGGCGATCAATACCAATCCCAACTCATCTGCTAATCCTACACCGGCTTTTGTATTTACCAAAGCCGTATTAGATGGAGCCGGCGATGTTCAGGTGCTGCTGCAAGGTACCATGCAGTATGCCACTAGTTATAATGATGTGGCCGGATTTGGCGCCAAGTACGTGCTGAGCCAAAGCTCACAGTCATGGGTAGTGTTTAACACTGCTTATCCTAAAGAGATTAACGAGATAAGCCAGGTAATTACCTCGGTTAAAAATAATCCTGATCAAGTTAACTTGTTGTCTGCAGCCAGGATATGGCGTGCTTACTGCTTTAGCCGCATTACAGATTTGTACGGTGATATTCCATATTCTCAGGCAGGCAAAGGATATACCGATGCTATTTACATGCCAGCATATGATGAACAGAAGAATATTTATGCCGATATGTTAAAAGAACTGGACGAGGCCGCCGTAGCTTTTAATGCTGCTAAACCAACATTTGGCGCCGCAGACCTGATTTATAACGGCGATGTAACTAAATGGAAAAAGTTTGCCTACTCCCTGATGTTGCGCTGCGCTATGCGCATGACCAAAGTAGATATTGCCGGTGCCGAAACATGGGCACGCAAAGCCATTGCCGGTGGTGTGATCACTGCGGATGCAGATATAGCTAAAGTAAACGGTTATGTTTCTGCCGGGCAGGACATCAACAAAAATCCACTTGCCCTCAATATGCTTAATGCTGATTATATAGGCGCAAATGGTACCAGTAACCCCGAAGGCGGCAAATACCAGGATGTGTTTATTAACTATTTGAAAACCAATAAAGACCCCCGACTGGCGGCCGTTTCTGTGGTTTGGTTAAACAAAGTTGCCGATACCACAGCTGCGATACAAAAAGGAATGTCATCAAGCCTGAGCGCTAAACCTGCTGATGCTGTATTCGTAACTTATTCAGAACCCAATCCCACTACTATTTTACAGCTCAATAGTCCATACCTGTTGCTCACCAACGCCGAAACCAACTTTTTACTGGCCGAAGCTGCCTTGCGTGGTTGGTACACCGGCTCAAGCGCCAGTGCTTTATATGAAAACGGCATCATTGCTTCGATGCGGCAATGGGCGCTGTTTGGGCCACAGGGGGTAATCAGCACTAATCAAATCCAAACTTACCTGAGTTACCACCGGTTAAATACCACTGGTTCATTCAACGCACAGATGGAGCAAATCTATACGCAATTCTGGGTGGGGGTATTTCCTAATTCGCAGGAAGTATTTGCCAGTTACAGGCGCACAGGTTATCCGGCATTGGTGCCTAATAACTACGTAGGCAACGCTACAGGAGGCAAAATATTCCGGCGGATGCTTTATCCAACTACCGAGCAAAATTTAAATACAGCTAATTATAACGCAGCCATCGCCCGTCAGGGTCCTGATGATTTCCTGACCCGTATGTGGTGGGATCGTCCTTAATACCCGGCGTCATTCAATTTTAAATTATACATAACCTAAAAAATAACATAACCATGGAAAGAAGATCGATCTTAAAAAAACTGCTGGCTTCGGCGGCAGGTATTTCACTATTTGGCTTTGCAAAAGCCGGTGTTGTAAATAACGACGAAAAGGAAGTAAACAATATTACCACACACCAGGATGTACCCCTGTTTTCGGGCTCAACCAAACTGGGCAATATGATTTTTATAGCGGGTAAAGGTGCCCATGTGGAACCTTTCGAGATCAAGGCACACACCGAAATCGTATTGCAGGAGCTGGAGAAAGAGCTCAAAAAAGCGGGCTCATCAATGGAAAAGGTTTTAAAAGTCAGCGTTTTTCTGAATGATATTGCCGATTACCAGGGCATGAATGATGTGTATAAGGGCCGGTTTGGTAAAAATCCGCCGGTACGCACAACGGTGGCTGTTGCCAAAGGAGGTGTACCAGGAAATTCTCTGGTCGAGATGGATTGTATCGCTTACATATAATCATGTCAGTATATGAAACGCAGAGATATTTTAAAAGGCCTCACTATACTCCCCTTAACCAGCGGGTTGATAGGCAGAGCGGCCGCTTTACATACGACACCTACATCAAAACCTGCACCCAAACGCGATTTTTTTAAGGAACTTGATGTTACCCCGGTTATAAACGCCGGGGTAACCATGACCTTTTTATCGGGTTCGCTGATGTTGCCGGAGGTACTGGATGCTATCAATTCAACCTCGCATGATTTTGCCAACATGTATGAGCTGCAGGATAAAGTAGGAGGTAAGATAGCTGAAATGCTCCATGTAGAAGCTGCTATGGTAACTTCAGGTGCATCGTGCGCCATAGTTTTAGGTACCGCGGCGGCTATAACGGGCACCGATCAATCGAAAATAAAACAACTTCCCAATTTACCCGGAGCACGACCCGAGGTGATTATGCAGAGAACGCACCGCTACCTGTTTGACCAGGCCGTAAGTACCACAGGTGCCAGAATTGTTGAAGTTGATGGACCTGAAGGTATGGAAAATGCTATCAACAGCAATACCGTGATGGCTTTGTTCTTTAATGCCAGCGAAAAGAAAAGCAGTATTACCCATGAAGAGTTTGTACGGATCGCTAAGAAACATAACATCCCTACATTTATTGATGCTGCAGCAGACGTGCCACCGGTGGAGAATTTGTTTAAGTTTCAAAAGATGGGATTCGATCTGATCACATTCTCGGGTGGTAAAATGATCCACGGGCCGCAAAGCGCCGGTTTATTGTTCGGCAGGAAGGATCTGATCACCGCTGCCAGGCTCAACCATAGCCCCAATGAAGCACCGATAGGCAGACCCATGAAAGTGAACAAGGAGGAAATGTTTGGCATGTACGCGGCACTAAAAGCGTACCTGGAAAAAGACCATCATAAAGAATGGGACGATTGGCTGCAAAGGGCAAAGCGTATTGGCAGTACATTGGAAGCAGTTTCGACAGTGAAAACCGAGGTGGTTGTAAACCCTGGGCCGGCCAATGCTTTTCCGAGCCTGTATGTAAGCTGGGATCAAACCAAAATAAAAACCAAACCTAAGGATGTACTCGTAGCTCTTAAAAGCGGCACGCCAAGTATAGTTGCCAACCGGCATGATGACGCCTTGGTTATTGGAGTGGTACTGTTAAGGTCCGACCAGATTGATGTAGTTGCCAACCGGGTAAAGGCCATTTTACAACAGGCGGTTTAAGCTGATTTACAATTATGTATTGCTTTACGGAGTAGGTATTTCTGCTCCGACAGGATAACTATTGCCCCAGGTTTCCTGCATTATTTAAATTAAAAATGATTTGAAATGCAAAAAAGAATATTCCTGGTAATAGCGGCCATGAGCCTGGCTATTACAACATTACAAGCACAGTCCTATAACGTGGTTATCAAAGGAGGCCATGTGATGGACCCTAAAAACAACATTGATGAAGAAATGGATATAGCGGTAAAAGATGGCAAAATAGCGCTGGTAGCTAAAAACATCAACCCCAAACTGGGATTGCAGGTGGTTGACGCTACCGGCATGTATGTTACGCCAGGACTCATCGATATCCACACCCACAATTTTTATGGTACCGAGCCCGATCATCAGTATGAAAACGGTAACCTGGCTTTACCGCCTGATGGTTTTACCTTTCGCAATGGTGTTACTACCGTAGTGGATGCCGGCAGTTCGGGCTGGCGAACTTTTCCAACTTTCAAGGCCCAAACTATTGATCAATCGCAAACGCGGGTATTGGCTTTTATCAATATTGTGGGGGAAGGTATGCGTGCCGGTTACGAGCAAAATGCCAATGATATGGACTCTAAAATGGCGGCACTGGTTGCCCGCCGTTACCGGAACATTGTGGTTGGTTTTAAAGTGGCGCACTATGAAGGTCATGAATGGACACCGGTTGATCATGCCGTAGAAGCTGGCAACATGGCTGGCGGCCTGCCGGTAATGATAGATTTTGGCGGCAGTAATCCGCCATTGTCTATCGAAGAACTGTTTATGAAGCACCTGCGCCCCGGCGATATTTTTACCCACTGTTTTGGGCAGCTGGATAGCAGGGAGTATATTGTCGACCTTGCCACTCAGAAAATAAAACCTTTTGTATGGGAGGCCCGCAAGCGCGGTATTTATTTTGATGTGGGCTATGGTGGTATCAGTTTTACCTTTTCGCAGGCTATCCCAGCAGCCAAAGAGGGCTTTTTCCCAAATTCCATCAGTACGGATATCCATACCGGCAGCATGAACAACGCCATGAAGGATATGCTCACTACGATGTCTAAATTTCTGAATATCGGGATGGATCTTTATGAAGTGATACGGGTGAGCACCTCCAATCCGGCCAAAGAAATTAAGCATGAAGAACTGGGCAACCTTTCTGTAGGCTCGGATGCCGATATTGCTATTTTAAGTATCAGGAAAGGTAAATTTGGTTTGTTTGACTATACCGGGTATAAAATTACCGCCGATAAAAAGCTGGAATGTGAAATGACAGTTAGGGCCGGTAGGATAGTATATGACCTGAACGGCATCGCTACACCGATCGAAGCTCCGAGAATACCCAATAACAAGTCACTTGCCAGAGTTCAATAACCAATGATAAACCTATAAACAAATGAGAAACATTTTTAAGATCTGCCTTGCTGTATTATTGTTTTACGCCAGCGGAGCGGGAGCGCAAACCATATCGAAAGAACAACTGATATTTTATACCTCCGAATGGAAAGGTGAACGTTTTGACGACGGCCGCCCCAAAATACCTGATGATCTGCTGGAACGGGCTAAACACATCGGTATTGAAGAAGCCTGGACTGTATTGCGTAATGAGGGTTATAATAACCAGTTTGAAGGCAACTGGAAATTAGTGAACGATGATGTACCCGTAATTGGCAGAGTGGTAACAGCCATGTTTATGCCTAGCCGGCCCGATATCGAAAAAAACATAAAGGCACGCGGGGCAAAAGAAGGTAGAAAGGGGAATACCAATGCCTGGCCAATTGATGTGCTCAAAAAAGGTGATGTATATGTAGCCGATGGCTTTGGTAAAATAAGAGGTGGCACACTGATCGGCGATAACCTGGGCAATTCTATATTCAACAAATCGGGTAACGGGGTGATTTTTGATGGCTCTGCCCGCGATTTGCAGGGTTTGAAGAGTATTCCCGGGTTCAATGCCTTTGTTCGTGATTTTGATCCATCCTACCTGGAAGAGATGGTATTGATGGGTTTGAATACCCCCATCAGAATAGGACATGCTATCGTATTGCCCGGCGACCTGGTTATCTCTGAAAAGGAAGGTGTACTGTTTATTCCGGCTCATTTGGCCGAGAAAGTTGTAGCTACGTCCGAATTTATTGCCTTGCGTGACGATTTTGGACACGCCATGCTTAAATCAGGTACCTATAGTACAGGAGAAATTGACAGCCAATGGCCGCCAGCCATCCGCGAAGCGTTTTTGAAATGGCTTGATCAAAGCGGGAGCAAAGTGAAAATGACACGTGCCCAGCTGGATGCCTTTATGGAGAAAAGAACCTGGTAAAAAACACCTTAAACCGTAATCAATTGAATAGTTTTAATATCTATAAAATAATGGCAGGCTTATCGGTGATATGCCTGCTTATTTCGGCCATGCTTTTTTTTCGTGGAAACGTGGAAGAAACGGGCCCTTTTCTGATCGCTTTTTTCCTAACGCTGGCCATTTCATTCCGGGGCTTTAAACAGCTCAAAGGGTTTTCTTATACGCTCATCATATTTGCGGCGGTTACTACTGCTTTATATTATCCGCAGCATTTTATACAGATAGGCGGGTTTAAGCTGGCCGCACTCATCACGCCGCTCATACAGCTTATTATGTTTGGTATGGGGACGTCTATGAGTATAAAAGACTTTGCCGGTGTTATCAAAATGCCCAAAGGAGTATTCATAGGTGTATTCAGCCATTTTTTGATCATGCCTACGCTTGGTTTTACCCTGGCTAAACTAAGCGGTTTTCCGCCCGAAATAGCGGCGGGCATTATCCTCATCGGTTGCTCGCCAAATGGTATGGCTTCTAATGTGATATCATACCTGGCAAAAGCTAATTTAGCTTTGTCAATCACTATCACTGCGGTTTCAACTATGCTGGCGCCGTTTTTTACTCCTATGCTCATGAAGTTTTTGGGCGGTACCTTTATCCATATAGATATGTATAAGATGATGTGGGATATTACCAAAATGGTGATACTGCCTATTGGCGCGGGTATTTTGTTTAACAAGTATCTGCTCAAACTAGCTAAATGGCTAGAGTTTGCTATGCCAATGGTGTCCATGTTCGGCATAGCTTTCATCATCGTGATCATTACTGCAGCAGGTAGGACTAGTTTGCTTAACATCGGCTTTATGTTGGTTTTGTTGGTGCTGATCCATAACCTGATGGGCTATACGCTCGGTTACTGGGCTGGCCGTTTATTTAAAATGGATGAGCGCGACTGCCGTACTATGGCCATAGAAGTTGGGATGCAAAACGGTGGTCTGGCATCCGGATTAGCTAAGGAGATGGGAAAAATAGCCACTGTTGGTTTGGCCCCGGCTGTGTTTGGCCCTTTAATGAATATTACCGGCTCTTTATTGGCAAATTACTGGCACCGTAAACCAATTCTCAATCCGGAAGTTAAAGAGATAAAAACGATTACCTGAGTTTGAATTTATTCTGAAAGTATATCAAAAAACCTTAGTCATTTTACCAGATTTAAGAATTAAACGCCTGCAAAGTATACTTTGCAGGCGTTTTTGAGATATGAAAATATATTTTCGGGTAATATTATTATTGTTGTTAAATAAAAGGTGCTGTTTTGCCGCTCTCGATTGTTAAAAGCTCTCTTATAAAGCCTTATCTATAGTTTTTATAGATAAATCATTTGTTAAAAATATTGCTTGTTATATAATATTGATTATTTGGTAATATTCTGTATTTATATTGTTAACATTTTTAGTGTTTTTGATCATTTGTTTGAAATTTGTTAACTTTTTGTTGTTGTGCTAACAATGCTTGCATAATATCACGACGATAGTTTTATGGTGCTAAATCAAAATCGCATTATGAAACAAAGTTTACTTAAAATTTCAAAGTGGTTACTTAGTATTGCAGTTTGCATATTTACTTACAGTAACCTTCAAGCACAAACCTTAACGATAAGAGGTATCGTTTTAGATGATTCCAATCAGCCGTTGCCGGGCGTGAGCGTAGGCATAAAAGACACCAAACAAGGTACAGCTACAAGTGAGGGCGGCCGTTTTACAATCTCTGTTAGCAAAGGTCAAATATTGGTATTCCGTACCGTTGGCTTCGCTACACAAGAGGTAGTGATAGGTAATGAAACCAATATTTCTGTTTCCTTGAAAGCCGATACACGTTCATTAACAGAAGTGGTAGTAACCGCTCTTGGTGTTAAAAAAGAAATACAACGACTCGGTTATTCAACAACACAAATAAAAGGTAGTGATATGACTACCGCCCGCGACGCTAATCCGCTTAATTCATTGGCCGGTAAGGTTGCCGGTTTAAATATTGGTGCCAGTGCCGAGTTTTTTGGCGCACCAACGGTAGTTCTGCGCGGAAGCAAGGATATATTATATGTGGTTGACGGAGTTCCGGTAAACTCAGATACCTATAATTTTAGCGCTGATGATATTGATACCTATAACGTATTAAAAGGACCAAATGCTGCCGCCCTTTATGGTTTCAGGGGTATTAATGGCGCTATCATTATAACCACTAAAAAAGGTACAAAAGATAAAAAAGGCTGGTCAATTGATTTTAACAGCACGAATGAATTAGAAAAAGGATTTATTGTTTTGCCACAAGCACAGGTTGAGTACGGTCGTGGTACCAATTATGTATATAATTATGGTAATCAGTTATACGATTATAACCAACGCTTACCAGAATGGGGCCCTCGTTTTGAAGGACAACCTATACAACAATATGACAGTCCGTACAATCCTGTTACCAACATCAGGACACCTACTCCTTGGTTAGCAAGGGGCGCCAACAACTTTGAAAACTTTGTTCAAACAGGTGTAACAAGTACCAATAACCTGGCATTGGCTGCAAGTGGTTCAAACTACGATATCAGGATGTCCTATACACATACCTATGCCGGTGGTTTGTTCCCCAATACTAAATTAAACCTGGATAACTTTAACATAAGCGCGGCATACGATGTAACGCCTAAATTGAGGGTTGAAGGTAATGTAAATACCAACATACAATATTCACCCAATATACCTGATGTAAGTTACGGCCCCAATAGCTACTCTTATATGTTTAAGGTTTATGGTTCAGCTGATTATGATATCAATGACCTGAAAGATATTTACAAAGGGCCGCAGGGTGTTCCGAATCTGGTTCAATATGCTCAGGAATACGGTCGTTTAAACAGCCCCTGGTTTATGGCTGAAAAATGGCTGCGTGGCCGTAATAAAACCGATGTATACGGTTCATTAAAGGCAACTTATAAATTCACAGATGATTTAAGTTTGAGTTTACGCACACAGTTAGATACTTATAATGAGCTAAATACTGAGCAAGTTCCTGCTTCTACCAACTTAAACCAATATACTACCTGGTGGTACGCCGGCTGGTATGGTGATTATAGACAGGATCAAAGAAAATCGTTAGAAAACAATACCGATCTTAACTTAACCTACAGCAAAAGTTTAAAAGGCTGGAATATTGGTGGATTATTGGGTGCCAGCGAACGCTCATTCACTTACAATTCATTCTGGGGAAGTACCAAAGATCTTTCTATTCCTAACGTATATAACTTGAATAACTCCATAAACCAGGGTTTCAATTACAATTTTGACTCAAAAATGCAGGTTTATAGCGGTTATTATTCATTTGATGTGGGTTACAAAAATTACATCAACCTGAACACTACCGGCCGTGTAGATAAACTTTCTACCTTGCCTTCAGGTCATGATACTTATTTTTATCCTTCAGTATCTTTAAGTACAGTTGTGTCAGATTATGTGACATTACCGCAAGCTATTTCTTTTTTCAAAGTCCGGGCATCATTTGCCGATGTTAAGGGTGGTTTAACAGCTACTACCATCGGTTCGGCTTACCAGGCTGTAACCGGGATATCAACTACCACACTATTAGGTTACGGAACAGAGTTAATTACGCCATACAATGGGCCAACTTATCAAAACTCAAGCCCAATATCTCCATCAACATTTTATAACAGTACACCGTCTGTAACGCTTTCAAATACTATTGCTAACTCCGCTATTAAACCTTATGATGTTAAATCATATGAAGGCGGTATCGACTTAAAGTTTTTACAAAACAGATTAGGATTGGATGCAACTGCATTTTATACTACCAACGGTCCTAATATTTTCCAGTTACCTGTAGCCCCGTCTACAACTTTTACATCGCAAATTGTAAATGGTGTAACAACGGTTAAAAAAGGTTTTGAAATCCAATTAAATGGTTCTCCTTTAAGAAGCGCTTCGGGGCTTAATTGGGATGTTAACGTAAACTATTCAACCTATAAAGAAACCTTAAAATCTATTTACGGTAACGAATCATTATTACAAAACGGCCACGTTTACAAAGTAGGTGAAAGATTGGATGCCATATACGGAACTAAATTTGTAAGGGATGGAAACGGAAATATTGTAAATAGCGGCGGCTTACCTTTAGGTGCCGGTGGTGGTGTTGCTCAAAACGGTTTGCTAGGTTACGCCAATCCCGATTTCTCTTTCGGTATAACCAACCGTTTTAGTTATAAAAATGTCACTTTCAGCTTCCAGTTTGATGGCAGGATAGGTGGCAAAATTTATGACAGAACTTACTATCAATCAAATAATGGCGGTACATCAATTGAAAGTGCCAGCGGTGCTTATGGAGTTGCCCGTTTAGCCGACTGGAATGCGGTAAAAGCTACCGGTAAGTTAGGTAATAACGGTGCCGGATCATATATAGGACAAGGTGTGAAACTGGTTAGCGGAACCCCCAAATTTGCCAACGGACAGATCACTAATATGAGTGAATTGACTTTTGCACCCAACGATGTACCTACATCTGTTCAAAGCTATATTTCAAGTGGTATAAGCAGCAATTTTGATGAATACTATATGATTAGCCGTACCTACGCCAAGTTGCGCGAGGTTACCTTAGGTTATAATTTACCGGCTAAATGGTTGCGTGGATCATTCGTGAAAAAGGCATCATTTGCTTTAGTAGGCAGAAACCTGTTATACTTTGCTGCGCGTAAAGATATAGACCTTGATCAATATGCTGCCGGTTATAACGCGTCTGACAGAACATTGGTGGGTGGTGCAGGCAGTGTGGATCTTCAAAGCCAGACAGCCCGTCGTTTCGGATTCAACATTAATGCAAGCTTCTAATCAATTCATTAGATAAAAAGATATTTTTATGAAAATAAGATCAATAATTGCCACAGCCTTAGTTTTATTAACCGGCCTGGCGTCTTTTACCGGTTGCCAGAAAGGCGATCTGGTTAATAACCCAAACGTAGCGAATGCAGGATCATTAACTCCTCTGCCTTTATTATTAAATCACCTTACCGCAACTCTGATCAAATCAAGCGAATTTCCTTTTGCCGATGCTAATAAATATGATCAGTACGATATAGCGAACTATGCTTACTACCGCGGAACCAATAATTATAGCACAGGTTTTACTAATACAATTGACAGCTATGATATTTTTAAGTACGCTCTTGCTTTACAACAACAGTCAATTACCCAGCTAAATAGTAAAACAAACGTGTATTATGCTATTGGCCAGTTTTTTGAAGCTTACGCGGGAATCTGGTTAACTCAAAGGGTAGGTGATATCCCGTTTTCAAGTGTAAACGGCAGTACTACTAATTTAACACCTAAGTATGATACCCAACACGATGTCTACAAAGCCTGTTTATTATTGCTTGATAGCGCCAATAACACGATCAATAATTTATATTCATCGCCAAACCCTACTTATAAGTTAACACCATCAGCGTTGTTAAGCCCAACCGGAGATATTTTTGGTTTAACAAATCAACAATGGCAAAAAGTAATCAATACGTATAAATTAAGGGTTTTAATCAGCTTAAGCAAACGTGCTGTTGATAATGCAGATTTGAATGTTATCCCCCAATTTACGGCTATTATCAATAATCCGGCCCAATATCCTATTATGACCGGCAACGCAGATAACTTGGTTTATAAGTTTAACACGGCATCAAACCCGTACTCATTATTTACATTAGGCTTTAACCCATACAATAACTTTGCCAACGTAGGGTCTACCTATCTTAACATTACTACAGCAACAAAAGATCCGAGAACATTTGTTGTGGCATCGCCGGCTCCTGCGCAAATTACTGCCGGTAAATCTTTAAGCGATTTTACTGCCTATGTTGGTGCTGATCCTGATTTAGCACAGTCTGATCTTTTAGCAAGAGCATCCGCAGGTCCTGATAATACCAATAATGCCTATTCCTTTTCAAATTTTAATCGTTACTATGTAGATAAATCTGGTGCAACCCAGGAACCATTTGTATTTATCGGCTATCCTGAAATGTGCTTTAGCATTGCAGAGGCCATAAACCGCGGATGGATCAGTGGAGCCTCGGCTACCTGGTATACTAATGGTATTAATGCATCACTTGCCTTATACGGCATAACTGATGGCAAGGCACTAACTATCAATTATCCTGTAAAAGTGGGTACTAATGCCCAGGGAAATGTTTGGGGTACAGTTACCGCCGATGTTGCCACTTTTTTAACTACCGTAAAATATAAAGGTGATAATGCTGATGGCCTTGCACAAATATTGACGCAAAAATATGTTGCCTTAAATAACAACTCCGGATGGGAAGGTTATTATAATTATCGCCGAACCGGAATCCCTGCTTTTGCACAGGGTGGGGTAGGTATAGGAACACCTAATAATTTAATTCCACGCAGGTTTTTATATCCTCAAAATGAGGTTACTTACAATGCAGCTAACAACCAGGCTGCCGTTTCATCGCAATTTGGTGGTACCGACGATATCAGCAAGGATACTTGGTTAACTAAGTAAAAATAATTTTTTAAATGCAGCAGGGGAGACGCAAGTTCCCCTGCTTTTTCAATTTATATTATCATGAAAAAATATTTTTTATCGATCATCTTCATGGGTGTTTTATCCGTAGCGCAGGCGCAAGTAGCAGATAGTGTTAAAAGGCATGTCGTTTTACAGGGGGCTTCTAATTTTCGCGATCTGGGCGGATATACTACAGCCGACGGGCATCATGTAAAATGGGGACAAATATACCGCAGTGCCGATATGAGTAAATTAACAGATGCTGATCTGGCTGTTTTGAAAGAACGGAAGATTACCTATGATGTTGACCTTCGAGGAACCCAGGAATCGGCACAGGCACCTGATCGTATTAACCCGGGTACAGATTATATCCTGAGTCCGGCCGGCAGCGATAATATGGACTGGATAAAAACTATAACTAAGCTCAAAGGCAACCAGGGCGACTCTGTGATGAATGTTTATTACGGCAATACCCAATTTTTGGCCGAGCGATATAAAATATTTTTTGATAAGCTGCTTAAACTGCCAAATGATAATAGCCTGGTATTTCATTGCACCGCAGGTAAAGATCGTACAGGTATAGGAGCAGCGCTGTTGTTATACAGTTTGGGTGTGCCTTATGACACGATAGTAGATGATTATCTGGCCTCAAATTACTATCGCCGTGCTGATAACGTTAAAATGGTAAATCAGATGGTAAAATACGCGCATATTGATGAAGAGGTAGCTAAAAATATGGCAGGTGTAAAAAAAGAATTCCTGGATACCACTTTTAAGGCGATAACCAGTCAATATGGTTCTGTTGATAATTTCTTAAAAACGCAAATTGGCCTTGATGATCAAAAGATAGGATTACTAAAAAAGAAATTTTTAGAATAAGTAAACTGGTTTAACCAATATGAATATAAGAAATATAACAACCTGTTTTTTGCTGCTATCATTCGTTGTTACCGGGCTTAAAGCGCAACAAGCTGATCTGGTATTACTAAACGGAAAGGTTATCACACTGCAGCACAAAGGCGACCGCTCACAAGCTGTCGCTATTAAGGGCGGTAATATAATAGCCGTTGGTACCAATGCCGCTATAAAAAAATATATTGGCACGCAAACACAAACTGTGCAGCTGAATGGCCAAACAGTTATACCCGGATTTAATGATGTGCACCAGCATCCGGCGCCCGTTTACGCATTTGAAGAGCCTTATGCTACACTGGAGCTTGATACGGTTAGCTCTATGAAAAACCTGATCAGTTTGCTTAAGAGGAAGGCTGCTATTACGCCAAAAGGAATGCTGATACGCGGGGTGGGGTATAATGAAACTCAATTAGGCGGTCAACCCATCAGGGATAGTTTGGATAAAGCTTCAACAGAACATCCTATCATTATAAGCCATGTAAGCGGTCATCTTTCGGCTGCTAATTCCTTTTTGATGAATATCAATGGTATTGATGAAAGCACCAAAGACCCCGCTGGTGGAGCTTTTGAACGATATAAAGGTTCTGATAAACCTGATGGTATTTGCAAAGAAGCAGCAGCAGGGTATTTGCACCATTCTAAGAATATTCAATATCCACCTCAACCAACTCCTGAACAGGAAATGGCTGGTTACCGTTTATATTTTAACAAAGTACTTGCCAGTGGCTTAACCAGTATTGGTGATGCATGGACTACACCCGAAAAGGTGGGTGTTTACCGCAAGCTTGTAGCCGAGGGTTTCCCGATGCGTTTTAACCTGATTATTGGGTTTGATTACCTGGATCAGGTATTGAGCGGTAAAATACCACAGACGAATACCGACTATTTGCGGATATCAACCATCAAAGTTTTTCATGGTAACTCATTGAGTGGCAAAACTTGTTGGCTGTATCAGCCTTATGATATGATAAACCCGGTTACCGGAAAAAAAGATTATTATGGCATACCACCTGCCCGTAGTCAGGCTGGTTTGGATAGTTTGTTTTTTACGATCCACCATGCCGGCTGGCAGATAGCCTGTCACTCCAATGGCGACAGGGAGATAGATATGGTAATCTCCGCGATTGAAAATGCGCAGAAGATTGATCCGCGTCCCGATCCGCGCCACCGGATAGAACATTGCAGCCTTACCAACCAGGGTATACTTGACCATATTAAAAAAGATGGCATCATACCTGTTTTTCATTGCTATATGTATGAGCTTGGCGAAAAAATGCAGGTTTATGGCCATGAACGCATAAGTATGCTGCATCCTACAAAAACAGCAATGGATATGGGAATTATTTATGCTTTACATTCAGATGCGCCAATATCTCCTTATCCAGCCATGATACGGCTTGGAAGCGCTGTTACCCGCAAAACAAAAGAAGGGGTTGTTATTGGTGCTAATCAGTGTATTGATGCTGAAGACGCCATTAAAGCATACACTTATGGTGGTGCTTATACTACTTTTGAGGAAAACAAAAAGGGAAAAATACAGAGCGGGCAATTTGCTGACCTGGTAGTGCTTGATGCCGATCCTACAGCTATAAACCCGGATAAAATTCGTGATATTAAAGTAAATATGACTCTGGTTGGAGGGAAGATCGTTTACAAACGTTAATCTATTTGTGAATTAAATAATGACGGGCAGATTGTCGGGGGATTCCAATCAAAAAACAGAATATGAAATCGGATGAGGAGATTTTAAAGAAGGATAACCGGCTTTTTCACGTAAGTGAACGAGCCGGTATAAACGAATTTAGACCCAAGCCTTCTCCCTCGTATTTCGCCGGAATAACCGGAGATGTGGTTTTTGCCATAACTGAAAACCTATTACATAATTATTTACTTCCTAGGGATTGCCCGAGGGTAACTTATTATGCATCAGAAAAAACAACACCTGCCGATATCGATAAATTTATGGGTAATACAACTGCAGCTCACGTGATAATAGTAGAATCGAGCTGGTATGAGATTATTGCATCCACTACTTTATTTTGTTATGAACTTCCGACCGAAACTTTTTCTTTGATAGATGAATGTGCAGGTTATTACATATCGTATCAGCCGGTTATTCCTTTAGCAGTAAGGCCGGTAACAGATATTATTCCAAATATACTTAGCCGTAACATTGAATTACGTTTCGCGCCCTCGTTAACAGAAATTGCGAGGGCTGTAAGCTCATCCAGCCTTAATTTCTCGCTTATCAGGATGCGTAATGCCCAACATTGACTGTATACAGAATAATTTTATAATCTATTTTCTGCGCGCTGTCCGGGTAGCTTTTTCAGTAATAATAAAAATTAAAAATTTGTTAACACAAATATAATACTTAGTAAGTGAACAAATATTAAACATTGTTTAGTTTTGGTAAACATTGTTTGTATCGTTTAAATGCAATTTCAACCTAACTCCAAACGTCTGCAAAAAGTGTTTGCAAATCCCGCCTGGTCATTGATCGCGGCATTTGGTACCTATTTTTGTATGTATGGATACCGAAAACCTTATACGGCGGCAGCTTTTGCCGATGTAGGTTTGTGGGGCTTAAGTTATAAGTTCGGAATGATCATTGCCCAAACGATAGGTTATGTGTTGGCGAAATGGATAGGTATCAAATTCGTTTCGGAAATTAAGCCGGAAAAACGCATCGGGGCAATCCTTACGCTGATTGGATTCGCAGAGGTTATGCTGCTGTTTTTTGCTATGATACCACGTCCCTGGAATTTGGCATGTATGTTATTGAATGGTCTTCCACTAGGGGTAATATTTGGTTTGGTATTGAGCTTTTTAGAAGGGCGTAAGCAAACAGAGTTTCTGATTGCCGGGCTTTGTGCAAGTTTTATTCTGTCAGATGGCGTATCCAAGTCGGTAGGAGCCTCGTTATTAACGGTTGGTGTTGGTGAAAACTGGATGCCGTTCGTTGCCGGTCTGGTATTTTTGCTGCCCCTGCTATTGTTTATCACTATGCTGGCCTGTGTGCCACGACCGACTATCACCGATATAAGCACCCGTTCGGCAAGGGAACCAATGACGGCTACCGATCGCTGGTATTTTTTTAATAAATACGCGCCAGGTTTAATAGCCATTGTAGCTATTTATCTATTTGTTACTTTGTTGCGTAGTGTAAGAGCAGATTTTGCTGTTGAGTTATGGGAAGGTTTGGGCTATCATCAAACACCCGCTTTGTTTACGCAATCGGAGCTGTTTGTTTCATTAGGTGTTATCGTTATCACTGGTTTTGCTGTTTTAATATCCGATCATTACAAAGCCTTCCAGTTTTCCTTACTTACCAGTTTAACAGGCTTTGTGGTTTTGCTTGCTTCTGTATTAGGTTTACAGAACGGACTTGGTAAATTCCCTTTCATGGTACTGATTGGTCTTGGCGTTTATATGCCTTATGTAGCAGTTCATGCTGTTGTATTTGAACGCCTTATCGCTATTACCAGGGAGCGGGCAAATATTGGGTTTTTGATGTACATCGTTGATTCTGTTGGCTATACAGGTTACATTGGTTTGATGTTCCTGAGATACCTGGTACCTTCTAGTTATTCCATATTATCTATCTTTTTAAAGATCTGCGTTTATCTTGGAGTAGCTGGTGTGCTGATCATTACATTTTGTTACTTATATTTTAAAACCAAACTAAAAACAAATGAAGAACGAGTTAACCAGCTTTCCATCGGGCAAAGCAGCAATATTTAACGGTACCGGTATCCCGTTTGAATTTATTGAAAAGGATGTGCCTCAGCTTAAAGATGGTGAAATCCTGGTTAAAAATCTGTATACAACGCTGTGTGGCAGTGATATTCATACCTATTGCGGGCACAGAATTGAACCGGCCCAGGTGGTTTTAGGTCATGAAATTGTAGGCGAAATATTGAGCATGAGTGAGGCCGATATTGTTAAAGATTTCAGAGGTGAACCCATAAAAGTAGGCGACAGGATAACATGGTCTATTTTTGCTGTGCCTGCAGGTATAGAAGCACCAAGGCCCGATATGCCTCAAAAAAGTGATCATTTGTACAAATATGGGCATACACTCGCTTCAGAAAATAATATATTCAGTGGCGGACTGGCCGATTATTGTGTACTGCAGCCTAACACTGCTTTTATTAAAATTTCTTCATCTGTACCGGTTAAAGTAGCGGCTACTATAAGTTGTGCGCACTCAACAGTTATGGGGGCATTGCGTGTAGCGGAGAAAATTGAAAACAAAAGAGTGATTGTTTTTGGTGCTGGCTTACTTGGATTGTCATGCGTAGCTATGTGTAAAGAAGCTGGTGCAAAATGGATAGGGTTAATTGATAATGATAATACGAGGCTGCATTGGGGAAGTAAATTTGGCGCGGATGAGGTTTATCTCTCCATAACTGAAGACCACGCCGGCAATTTACCATGGCCCGAGGTTGATATAGTTTTTGATATGACCGGAAATCCCGGAGCAATGAAAATTGGTATTGACTCCTTAGCGCTCGGAGGCTGTGCGGTTTGGATTGGTGCTGTTTTTCCGGCAAAACCGGTACAGGTTGATGCGCAAAAAATAGTTCGTAAACTATTGCAGATTCGGGGCTTGCATAATTATAATTATGATGATTTTGTAAATGCTACCAGGTTTATCGAAGATAATTACTCGAAATATCCTTTTGAAGATCTGATAGAAAAAGAATATTCACTGAATGATATTGAAGCAGCTTTCAAATATGCCAGTGAAAGCAAACCGGTAAGGGTGGGTATTAAAATAAGTTAAATGATCACTATATTTTTTCTTTTCACAATTAATTAGATAACAATGAATAGTACAATTAAAATGGTTGTTTTTGATATGGCCGGTACAGTAGTAAACGAAGATAATGTTGTTTATAAAACGCTGCAAAAAGCCATAAACGAAGCAGGATATAATTTCACTTTAGACGAAGTATTAGCAAAAGGGGCTGGTAAAGAAAAATTACAGGCTATCAAAAGCATTTTAAGTGTTTATGCCAAAAATGATGATGAGGCACTTGCCGATAGCATTTTTACAAATTTCATGGCTCAGCTTAAAGATGCTTATGCTGAATTGAATGTTTTACCACAGAATAACGCAGCTGAATTGTTTGCGGCCTTAAAAGAAAGGAAAATACTGACAGTATTTAACACGGGCTACAATAGAGCAACGGCTCAATCACTTGTTGATAAATTGGGCTGGAAAAAGGGCGTTGAATTTGATAGCCTGGTTACGGCGACAGATGTATCTGAAAACAGGCCTAATCCTGATATGATATTATTTGCAATGCAGCAATTTGGAATTGCAAATGGTAATGAAGTTGTTAAGGTGGGTGATTCTATTATTGACATTGAAGAAGGCAGGAATGCAGGCTGTGTATACAGTATTGGCATCACTACCGGCGCACATACATTTGAACAGTTACAATCAGCTAAGCCAGATTATATAATTGGTAACCTTCTGGAGCTGTTGCCTGTTTTAGATGATCACATATCGAAATAAGCTATTCAACATTACCAAGTTGTGCAGTGGGCTGATTCAGGATAACTGAGGAGCCCACTGTTTTTGGTATAGCCTCCATTTTTTTTCTGTAAAAATAAATATAGGACAAGCTTATCCCTGCCATACCAATAATGCTTACCAGACCTGCGCCGTGCACAAAGAAATTACCCCATGATAAATGGGTATGACCAAATTGTTTGAATAGCAAGATACAAACGCTGCCCAGGTATCCTGTAGAATCGGCCAGATAGATCATAAAACCTACATTACTCTTGTATTTAAATGTGGCGATTAACCGCTCGAAGAAAATGATAGAATAAGGTACATAAGCCAGGTACAGCCCCAGAGTAACTATATACATATAAGCCAAACCATGGATCGTTCCGCCAATAAATGCCCATGCACTAATACCTATAAGCAAAAATCCAAAACCTATACTACTGTGGGCAAGTGTAAATGCCTTGAAATTTTGCTTTACTAATATTATGAGCGACATCAATACCAATACAACGATAGAAATGGGGATATCGACCTGACTATAGATGGCCGGGTTGTTTTTATAACCAAAGTCTGACCAGATCTCTACTTCAAAATTATCCCTGAAATCGCGCATTACAGTCAGCAAAACATAAATAGCGATATTAAAGACCAGGCCGGGCAGAAAATAGTTTACAAAAGCTTTGCGTTCTCCGGCTGTCATGGGCAAGCGCTTGGTTCTTTGTTTGATATCCTCTGCCGTTGGCGGAGGCACCTGCTCTAGCAGATAAACAAAAAACAAAAGGGGTAATACAAATAAAGCTCCTACCATAAATGGCATCCATTTTTCGGATATGTGCCCATGGACCATCATAAAACGTCCGATGGTTTTAATAACTCCAGATGAGAAAATGAAGCTGGTGCATAAAACAGCGCCAATAAATTCTGCGCTTTTTCTTCCTTCTATGTAGGTGAAAATTAGTCCCCAGATAAGTCCTAAAGGTATTCCATTAATGAATAGGCAAATGATATTATATGGGGCCGGAATGATGGCAAAACCAAACATCGCGAACCAGGCTATCAGCAATAAAACAATAATGGCCCTGGCTCTGCCTTTTGGTTGTATTTCTGAAATAAATTTGATGCCGATGAATTTACTCAACGCATAACCGGCAACCTGTGCCATCACCAACCACACCTTAAAATCGATCCCCAATAATGGCGATTCCAGATAAGTACCCGCTGTAAAACCTTTGCGAAATGCATAAGTACATACGTAAATACAAAACGTAGCCATTGCGCATAATACCGCAGTATAGGCCTGTGGCAGTTGCGTGAGCTTAGTTTTAATCGGGCTTGTTTTTTTCATAGCGTTATTTTATTGACGGGTGGATGGATTGTTTATGACTGTAGCTTTAGCAGGTAACTGTAGGTCATGTCCTTCATTTGCTGAATGTCTGAGGCAAGTACGGGCTTATCAGTATCTTTCCCCAAATCGTCCCATTTGCGTATTTTAACATACATGGGAGCCAGAGGATCCTTTTCAAATTCTGCAGCTTCTTCCGGTGTCATCTTACCTCCTTGAAATTCAAGTGTTTTTTTGCTTGCTTCAGATAGCTCATTATAATAAGCAGGCTCGGCATAAACGAGGTATTTTTTAGCAATAACATGGCTTGATACCAGGTTGGCCATTCTTTGTGGGAAACCCATATCCATAAGGCATTTACCGCCCAGGTCGTCGTGATTTTGCGTTCCGTATATGCCCATTTTTTCCTCATTTTCAAAAAAATGACCAATATCATGAAAGAATGCAGCCAGTACAATCTCATCGTCTTCGCCAGCTGCCTGAGCTAATTGAGCGCATTGCATCATATGCATGAGCATACTCACCCGTTCGCCATATTCCTGTGCTCCATGAGCTTCATATAGGCTAAATATGCGCTCTACAGTATCGTATATCCGTTGTTGTTCCATTGCTAATTCGTTTATATAAATATTAAACCAGTTGGGATATTACTTTGCGTTTTAACACGCGGAGTTTGCTTAATAGGCCATCCCTGTCGGCATAGGTGCCTTGTAAGAAACGCTCACCGGCAGATCCGTCATAAGCACTGCGACCATGCATTACCCTTTCGTTATCCACAATGAAAAGGTCAGTAGCTTCCATCTTGAACTGAACAAAATAACGTTCATCATCAATCATCTTAGCCAGTTGCTGGTAGGCGGCATAAAATGCAGGCATGTTATCTTCATCCACCTCAAATGCCTGTACAGATCTGTTGTTAAACCTAATGGCATTTACTTCATCAAAAACATCAAGACCAATAATTGTATCTGTTCTTTCAATCCACTGATCTTGATTTTCAAACCGGAAAGTTACCGGTGTGGTTGACAGCAAGCGGAACATTTGAGGTGAATACGCTTTCAGATCAGCAATAACTTTAAAGCCATCAACCACTACAGAATTACCACCAACGGCACTGGATTGTAAGCAATGTAGCAATTGCAGTGTAGGTGTAGGGTTACGATAGGGGTTATCGGTATGGGCGCTCAAGCCTAGCGATGTAAATGCCAGGTTATTAGGATTAACGGTGGTTTTAACATCAAAAAGTTTCCCATAATTAGTTTCGCGTACATAACCAAATAATTCTACCACCTTGCATACTATACCTAATTCTGCTGGCACATTACGCAAAACCGCAAAACCATACCTGCTTACATTTGCCAGCCATGAGCACAAAGCTTCATCGCTAACCGATATGGCTCCATAATCACCAACCGGAAGGTGCTGATTTAAGGTAGCATCCCATAACTCAACAGGTTCATGTGCCATATGCTGTTGACGGCGTTCGGCAATGGCTGCTTTTGACAAACGATGGTCAAACAACCATTGTGCACTAAATAAGCTCGTATGATCTTCGGTATTCCAATTGATCAGTACTTCCGTACCATTACGCAGTTCGCTATTTTGGGGGCTTATAGCTGCATTGATGCATGAAGTTTCAATCAATTTCTGCCCATTTCTATGTATAGTTGATGGCGAGGGACAGTTGTCTCTCAGATACAGATAAGGATACTTGGATATTTCTCCGTTTTCCCAGTGAACCACCAGGTTACCCGGAGTTTCAACTATTTTTTCGATTGGTGTTTGTGCGCTCATGATCGTACTATTTTATTATTGGGGTATTAAAATTGATAATCTGTTATTTGGTATTGTTTAGATCAATCCGGCATTTGTTTTTTCTTGAGTATGCGTAGTTTACTCAAAAGACCATCCCTGTCGGCATAGGTGCCCTGAAGGTGTCTTTTTCCTTCTCTGCTGTCAAAACTTGTGCGGCCATGCAGAATCCGCTCATTATCAACTATAATAAGCTGCCCGGGTGTCATTTTAAATTTTACCTGGAAATCTGTATTATCAAGCATACGCGCAAAGGTCTGGTAGGCTTTATAAAACAGTATGATGAGCTGGTTGTCTATCTCAAAAGGTTGAATTGCTCTATTATTGAACCTTAAGGAAGATATTTCTTTTTGCGGATCAAGACCAATAATAGTGGCCTTCCGTTCTATCCAGTGATCTTTATCCCGGAAACGGAAGTTTACCGGTACGGTACTTAATAAGTCAAAAAGATAAGGATATTTTATTCTGAACTCTGCAGCTACCCTAAAGCCATCCACTACGATGGTGTCGCCACCTTGTACCTGGTTATGTAAACAATGTAATAATTGAAGCGTAGGTACAGGATCGCGATATGGATTATCTGTACTTGGGCTCAATGCCAATGAGGTATAAGTGAGATTATTGGGCTGAAGCACTGTTTTTTCATTATAAATACGGCCATAGTTTGTTTCGCGCACATAACCAAATAAACGCGCAACCTCAGCAACAGCACCATGCCGAACAGGTACATTATTTAAAACCGCAAACCCATACCGACGTACATATTCCAGCCAAACTGTAAGCGAGGCGTTATCCTCAATAACCTGCTGATATTCTGCCTGCGGCACTCCAATGTCTAGGGTGCTGCCCCATAATTCAACAGGTTCAAAAAGCCTGTGCTTCATTTCCCGCTTTTCAATTTCCTGTTTTGAAAGACAATGATCCCGTAACCATTTTGTGGTGAACTCACTCTGATGCCCGTCTTGTTCCCAGGTAATATTTATTATATCGTTGTGCACAAGTTCAATATGCCTGGGGCTTATATCGGCGTCAAGTTGTGCGGTTTCAGTTATTCTTTGGCCGTTTTGATGAATGTTCAATGGAGAAGGGCAGTTATCTCTTAAATAGATATTGTAAAAGACACTGGTATGCCCATCTTCCCATAAAATGGTAAGCCCAGTTTTATCAGTTGAATAACTAACGATAGTATACTTGTCCATAATGGGCTGATCAACAATATTTACTGGGTCAAAACTGAGTAAACAGTATGATCAAATATTTAACGTTATGTTAAGTATTGGGCCTATTTGTTAACAAAAAGTAATGTACTTAAGATAAAAAAGGGGAGAGTAATCAGGAATAATATCAGAAAAAGAGATTGAAAAGTATGATTATTTAATTATTGAATAATGTTAAAGTAATATTGTGTGTTTTAGTATTGAGGCTTTGTAAATTTATTACAGCTAAATGTATCAGATAAACTAAAAACTGATACCATCGCTGTATTATCCAAATGGATTAAATTAACTATAAAGCAGGTAATTGTAAATCTGAAAATACTTATTAAATTTATCAGCCAATTTTTAAACTTTCAACCACTTGTATAATCAGCTCCTATACAAAGAAGATATTAAACGATTAATTGCCGGAGACGAAACCGCATTTAGATTAGCGTATGGTGTTTATAGTGAAAAAATTTACAAACTGGCTTATAGATTTCTAAAGGATCCGGATTTGAGTGCCGAAATTGTTCAGGAGACTTTTATAACATTTTGGATAAACAGAGACAAACTGGATCCGGATGTAGATTTATGGCCCTATCTGCATGTTATCACCAAACGACTTTCAATTAATTCGTTAAAACAGATCTACAAATCGACTGATAACCTGAAGTTGTTAATTCAGCGTACTATTCTGGAACATAACTATACAGACGAGCATGTGGCTGCAGATGACCTTAAAATATTTACCCAAAAGATCATTGATCAGCTTCCCCGGCAGCAACAATTGGTTTTTAAGCTGAGCAGGAACGAGGGTTTATCCTATAAAGAAATTGCGGACAGGCTGCAAATCTCACAACATACGGTTAGAAATCATATGATCCAGGCATTAAAAACGCTGAAAACCCACTTGAAATCTGCCGATCTAATTTTCTTTTTGGTCATGATCATCCGCCATTAAATTTTTTTTCATATTGACTAGACTTACCCCTTGAGTTATTTTGTACTGTATATATAAACCAGCCGTTCCCGGCAAATTATAAACAAACAGAACAATGAATAAAGCAAGGCTGCACAACTTGTTGCATCAATATTTAAATGGCCTTATAAGTGAGGATGACTGTATCGAGTTATTAGATTACATCGATCATGCAGGCACTGATGAAATTGCTGATGCAGTTACCGTTGATCTGGTTGATCTTGAAAAATCTCCTCAATTTGAAGAACATCAGACAGATGAAATCTTTCAGCGGATCCAATCTGATTTCCGTTTCAAAGAATCATCTCAGGTAAAGAAAGATCAAACTCATATAGTCAAACTGTACAAAAACAGATGGCTTCAAATAGCAGCCGCCTGTTTCCTTTTGTTAACGGGAGGGGTATTATACTTTTCGCATCAAAATAAACCCCAAACAGACGCAAGCCAATTAATGGCTTCCCGTAAAACGCTAATTGTACCTGGATCTAACAAAGCGTTCTTAACTATGGCCAATGGCAAAATTATCTTGCTTTCCAATGCAAGCAATGGCGTACTGGCTAAAACAAACTCTGGCAACATATCGAAAATCCGTAACGGACAAATTGCATATAACACGACAGATGCAGGAAAGGTAAATGATGGTCAATCCATCGGGGATAATATATTAACTACGCCTAAAGGGGGCGAATATGAGGTGGTTTTACCCGATGGTACTAAAGTATGGCTAAATGCAGCCTCATCCTTAAATTATCCGGTTGCATTTACTGGGCATGATCGTCAGGTTAAATTGATAGGTGAAGCATATTTTGAAGTGGCAAAAAATAAGAACAAGCCCTTTTATGTAAACATTAATAATGTACAGGTACGGGTATTAGGAACTCATTTCAACGTTGAGGCATATAACGATGATGAGAATATCAAAACCACTTTATTGGAAGGATCCGTACAGATAAGCAAGAACAATACTCACTCCATTCTTGCGCCGGGTCAGCAGGCAGTTATCAATAAGAATTCCAACAACATTGTTGTATCTACCGCTGATATTGATGATGCAATGGCCTGGAAAAATGGGTATTTTATTTTCGATCATGATAATATCCAGGGTATTATGAAAAAAGTATCACGCTGGTATGATGTTGATGTTACCTACCAGGGGAATTTTACCGACTTGAAATTTGGAGGCACTTTTTACCGGTCAAAAAGTGTCGAAGAGTTATTACAACATCTGGAAAGTGTAGGGAATATTCATTTTGCTATAAAAGGAAGGAGGATAATTGTGATGAATTAACTTATTATTCAACTAACAATTATCTGTTAAAGTTAACCAGGAGCGCTCCAACGCCCCTGGTCATATGCCAGATAATAAAACATTGCAGCTAATACAATTTCTTACTTAATCTAACATTCAAATGTATAAAATTTTTACAAATTTTATTTACAGCAAGCTTCCTTGCGGTATTTATAAACCTCTGCTCGTCATGAAATTAACCCTTATTTTGCTCTCGGTAACCTTTCTACAGGTGTCCGCGACAACTTATGCTCAAAAGGTTACTTTAAAGCTTAAAAATGCAACTATTAAAGAAGCTTTCAAGAAAATACAGGCACAAACCAAGTATGATTTTTTGTATACCGAAGATGAGCTCGTATTAGCAGAACCGGTCACTTTAGATCTGAACAATATAAGTTTAAAGGAAGCTCTTGATATTTGTTTCCGCAACCAGCCTTTGGGTTACAGGATTGTAAATACAACCATTTTGGTGAATAAAAAGCCTGTAATATCAAAAGAAAAGGTAAACCGAAAAACTATTACCGGGCAGGTAACAGATGATAAAGGGGGAGCTCTGCCTGGGGTTACTGTTAGAGAAAAAGGAACCTCTAACGCAGTGGTGACAGATACGGAAGGAAAGTACAGCATTTCTGTAACTGATGATAATGCCTTGTTGGTATTTAGTTTTATTGGATTTGATACACAGGAGGTAACTGCCGGTGGCAACACTTTAATTAATATAAAGCTCAAGGAAAATAACACGAGTCTTAGCGAGGTTGTTGTTGTTGGTTATGGTACACAAAGTAGGGTAAACATAAATGGTGCGGTAAGTACAGTTGGCGCTAAAGACATCGGCAGTAAACCCGTCCTGAATACTTTTCAGGCCTTGCAGGGCGAATCACCCAATTTAATTATCCAGCAAAGCTCGCTTGATCCGGGCGCTGATGCCGTTGTAAATATCAGAGGAGTGGGCACAACCGGTAGCAATGATCCTTTAGTGGTGATTGATGGAATTGTAACCCAGGGCAGTAACAGCTTAAATACAATCAACCCCAATGACATAGCAAGCGTTACTATACTAAAAGATGCCGGTTCGGCCGCTATCTATGGTTCGCGCGCCGCCAATGGGGTAATATTAGTTACAACCAAAAGTGGGAAGCTGAATCAAAAACCTACGATAAGTTATAACGGTAGTTACGGTACGCAAGTGCCTGATATATTAGTGCATAAAATAAGCGCTGCCGATAACGCTTATGATAAAAATATGGCGCTGGTAAATTCTGGTCTGGCGCCGGCCTATTCACCAGAGCAAATACAAGAACTACAGGCCGAAGGCAGAGGAACCTGGGATGTAAATCATTTGGTGTACAATGCTCCTTTACAATCGCACAATTTAAATATAACAGGAGGTGGCGAAACAAATTCTTATTTTATAGGAGCCGGTTACCAGGATCAAATGAACAGTTTTGTTGGTAATGGTGGCTCAGGCAGTAAATTTGGATATCAAAAATATAACCTGCGTTTAAACCAAACTTCAATAATTGGTAAATTTAAATTTAATGTAATACTAAATTATACCAAAACCCGTAACAAAACCACAAGTGGCAGTGAAGGTTTTATTATTGCAGATGCCAATCGTGTGCCTGCAAATTATAACTGGCAGGATGCTAATGGTAACTACCTGACCAACCCGGTATCCTCTCAATTAAATTCATTAGGCTTACTACAAAAAGGAGGGTTTAACCAAAGCGATAATGATGAAATTTTTGGGAACTTGAATGGTACTTTAAGCATTACCAAAGACTTAAAGTTAACCGGTGTATTTGGCGGTACCCTCAATAACAATGGTAGTTTTTATAATGATAAAGTAGTTAACTTTTTACCGGTAGGAGCATCAGCAAATAATGATCTCACGGTTGCTGATGGCAATTACAAAAAGAACCTGTTCAACACACAGCTATATTTAAATTATGGCAAAAGCATAGGTAAGCATACAATTAACGCTACCCTTGGTGTTTCGAGCGAAAGCTATAGCGGAAGAGGGTTTAACTTATCTAAAAGCCTTACAGATCCTACATTAGGAACTCCTACAACTGGTACTACTATAAGCCCTACCGGCTCAAATAATAGTGTTGGTATTGACGCCAATAGTCTGCTTTCGGCCTATGGTCGCGTAAACTATAACTATCAAAACCGGTACTTTCTGGATTTTGTATTTCGGGAAGATGCTTCATCTAAGTTTGCACCGGGTAAAAGAGCGAGTTTCTTTCCCTCTGTAAATGCAGGCTGGCTGTTATCGGATGAGAAGTTTATGAAACAGTTTAGCAATACTCTCAACTATTTTAAATTAAGGGCATCATACGGTATATTGGGTAATCAAAATGTTGGCAATTTTCAATACCAGACAACTTATTTTAACTATACGGCGGCCTATGGGTTTAATAATACATTGGTGGGTGGCGCCGGCACTTATCAATCCAATCCAGATCTGACATGGGAAAGCGCAGCAACATTTAATGTTGGTGTTGATTTTAGTTTATTTAATGATAAACTTACCGGTTCATTTGATTATTTCAACAAAGTAACCCGTAATATTTTACAAACCCCTCAGGATGTACCTTCTATTTTTGGAGCCGGACTTGCAGATGCTAATGTGGCTAAAGTTAGGGATGCGGGATGGGAGGCCCAGCTAACCTATACCTTAAGAACTAAAGGCGTTACCCAAAGCTTTAGTGCCAACATAGCAGATAATCAAAACACCTTATTAAAATTAACTGGAACGGCAACCGAGCAAATTACACAGCCGGATGTTTATGGATTAATAAGAAAAGTAGGTCAGCCAATAACAGAATATTATGGTTATGAAACAAATGGCCTGTACCAGAACCAGGCTGATATCAATGCTTCTCCAAAAATAGCTGGACTCGCAGTGCAGCCAGGGGATTTGAAGTTTAAAGATTTAAATCATGATGGCGTAATAGATTCCAAAGATAAAACCGAATTGGGGAACCCTTTTCCTCGATATACATTTGGATTTACCTACCGGATAGCTGCCGCCGGCTTTGATCTGATGGTATTTATACAAGGAGTTGGCAAAAGAGACGAGTTTTTGAGAGGCGAACTGGTTGAACCCTATCAGGGAGGATATGGGGCTACTCTTTATGATCACCAAACTGATTTCTGGACACCTCAAAATACAAACGCTAAATATCCACGATTAGCCACCTCAGGTCCTTCAAATGTTAATAACTGGCAAACCGGATCTGATCTTTTTAAATATAATGCCGCTTATGCCAGATTAAAAAATGTAAATATTGGCTATACTCTTCCCAAAAGTGTTACCAGAAGATTGGGGATCGAAAAGTTGAGGGTATCTCTTATCGGGCAAAACCTGGCAACCCTTACTAAGCTGAAATTTGCTGATCCGGAAACATCGGAGTTTAATAGCAACCTGAACTTAAATGCCAGTTCAAACAGCCCCCGGAGTTATCTGCTATCTGCATTTTATGGAGCAGGGATCGATTTAACATTTTAACGATAATATTTAAAAATAGAAATATGAACCTTTTAAAAAAGATCTTCATTGCAGTTTTAATAATAACAGCAATTGCGGGATGTAAAAAATTGGATATTGTTCCAACGGATCGGTTTTCAGATGCTACCTTTTGGAAAGTTGATGCCAATGTGTACAATGCACTATATAACAACTACCACCTAATTTATAACGATGGTTTATATTTTAGCGCCGAAGCCCTGTCTGATAATGCCTATTCGCGGGCCGGTGATGTGGCTATTATATCCGGCGGAAACGCCACTGCCAGCACCGGGAAGTTTGCGGGAGATTGGAGCAACTATTACTCAGACATCAAGTCGTGTAACGAGTTTTTAACTTTTGTAAATCAAAACACAACATTATCAAAAGATGTGTTAAACAGGATGATAGCCGAAACACGTTTTTTGCGTGCTTTTGCACATTTCAATTTAACAAAATGGTATGGCGATGTGCCCCTGGTAACCGACAATATTACTCCTGGTGAAGCAAAGGTGATAGCCAGAACACCGAAAGCTGATGTTATTAAATTCATTCTTTCTGAACTGGATGCAGCCCTTCCTTATCTGCCTTCAAAAGATCAACTCGCTGTAAGTGAAAATGGAAGAATCACAAAAGGGGCAGCACTAGCCCTGGAAGCACGGGTGCTGCTATATCAGGGCGATAGGATGGCCGATGTGGTGACCGTTTGCGAAAAACTGATCAATAACCAAACAGCCAATGGCACCTACTCACTAAACCCCAGTTATACTGCCTTGGTTAGTGATAAAGTGGTAAACAAAACCAATAATGAAACGATACTTTCTTTGCAATACGTGCCTACTACGCCCCTTTCCTGGTCAGATTTTTTTGATTTCGCACCTTTATCTGTAGGCGGTCGCGTAATTTCCATGTCGCCAACACAGGAACTGGTTAATGATTATATCATGCTTAATGGTAAAGCCATTACCGATGCTACATCTGGTTATGACGAAAACAATCCTTATGTAAACCGTGATCCAAGGTTTACGGCAACCATAGTTTATGATGGTTACAAATGGGATAACGGGGGTGGTGTTAATGGTACAAGTAAAACCATTTACATTAAACCAGGAAGCGATCCTTCGGATAAAAACGGTATACCCGGCGGACCTGATGAGTATGTTGGAGACAGGGAAAGCTCCTCGCCAACAGGTTACTACTGGCGTAAATATTTTGACCCAAACGCACAGGCCAGCTATGTATCAGGTTTAAACCTTCATTTATTCAGGTATGCCGAAATATTACTTGATTATGCGGAAGCAAAAAACAGCCTGGGTCAAATGAATGCTACTATCTGGAACCAAACCATCGGCGCGTTAAGGGCTCGTGCAGGCTTTACAGATCCGGGTGCGTTAAACTATCCAACCACCGGTGATATGACGGCCATTATCAGGCGTGAAAGAAGGGTTGAACTTGCTTTGGAGGGATTGAGGGTTGATGATATCAGAAGATGGAAGATAGCCGAGGTGGTGATGAACGGTTATGCCCATGGCGCCAGGTTTTCCGGCGATTTTACTACCGATAATGGATATATCAGAGCTCAGAAAAGGCAATTTAATCCATCAAGAGATTATTTATGGGCAATACCCGCCAATGACCTTAGCCTTGATAAAAATCTTACTCAAAATCCTGGTTATTAATTTATTATTATAAATAAGTAAAATGAAGACTTTTATAAAATTAAGCTTCATGATTATTTTAATCATGATAGCTTTTACATCCTGTAAAAAGGATACAAGGGCACTGAATACTGATGTGGCGCCGGTTGCTGCATTGAATGCACCTGCAAATCAGGCGACTTTTAACTTACAACCCACAACCGGACCGAGCGTGTTGTTTACATGGACTGCCAGCACAACACAAGATCTGGTACTGTATGAAGTGGCATTTGATAAAGCCGATGGTGATTTTAGTAAACCAATCTATAAAGTGCTTTCTGATGGTTCTGGTGTTCAGCCACAGGCCACAATAACCCAAAAGGTTTTAAATACGGTTGCCTCGTTGGCGGGCATCGCCTCATTAAGTACCGGGACATTTAAATGGGCGGTTATTACTTCAAAAGCAACCAATGCAAAAGTTAGTGGCGAGAGTCATACTATTCAGGTTACAAGGCCAGCTGGTTTTGCGGTGCTTCCTAACACACTTTACCTTACAGGTACCGCTACAGAGCAGGGTGACGATATCACAAAAGCCATCGCTTTCAAAAAAACCGGCGACGGAACTTTTGAACTTTACACTTCTCTGCAGCCAGGCAGCTATACCTTAGTGGATAAAAACAGCGGGACTCCAACTGTATACTCGATACAAAATAACACCTCAGTTATAGCCGGTGGAAGTACAGCGGTAACGGGTGCTAAAAATGTTTATCGAATCTCTATAGATCTGAGTAATGCTGCCGCAACGCTTACGCAGATTGTTTCTGTTGGCTTTTTCTCTGCACCGGATAACAAAGTTTACTTTACCTTACCCTACATAGGCAACAGCCAATGGGAAATCGCTAATACAACTATAGTCATTCCAAAAGAATCCTATGGGTTGGACAGCCGGTATAAATATAAATTTGTGGTTATGGACGCTGCCGGAAACCAATCTGTGGAGTGGTATGGAAGCGTAAATTCAGATAACCCCGATCCATCTGCCACTTCACCTTTGTCGTATTATTATATGTATCCGGTTGATAACTCGCAGTATAATTTCTGCTTCAAGATTCTTCCTGCTGCCAATAATCAAAACTGTAATGTTAATGTGAATTATAGTCCGGGCATTGCCAATTATACCAATACCATCACTATAAAATAAATTTTTAAAAGGCTGCGCTTTATAAAGCGCAGCCTTTGTTAATAAAACCGATATACCTATGAAAAAGAAATGGACTCTTGATATAACAACCATATTTATGGTGTGGATTGTACTGGCAGCATGTTCCTGCTCAAAGAAGAACGACCCTGTAACATCTCCTAAAGTGCCTGATACAACTGTAAAAAGCGTGACTTATAATTACTTATCGCTGGCTGATTCATTGCAAAGCACTACTTATTCAACCTTTATATCAGCCAATGGGAATTACTTTATCCAAAATAACGCGGGTAATACTAACTTTAATTACTGGCCCAATGCGCACATGCTGGATGTTTTGACTGATGCGTATTTAAGAACTCAAAGCACAGTTTATACCCAGCGTATGAAAGCGTTGTTAAACGGAATTAAAATAGCGAACGGTGGAGGCTATCCCAATGAATTTTATGATGATATGGGCTGGCTGGCCAACGCCAGTCTGAGAGATTATTTAATAACCCACGATGCTGATTATCTGAATGTGGCGCAGCAATTATATACTGAAATAAAAGGGGGATCAAATACCATTGCAGGAGGCGGGATTGCTTGGCAACGATCTCAACTCTATTATAAAAACATACCTTCAACCGGGAATGCAACTATTCTGGCTGCCCGTTTTTATGAATTGCAAAACAAACCGGAAGATCTTGCTTTGGCTAAAAGCTTGTATAGCTGGATGAAAAGCAATCTGGTTAATCCAACATCGGGCGTAGTGCTGGATGGGATTAACCGAAATCAAGACGAACAAGTTGATAACTGGATATTTACCTATAACCAGGGCTTGTTTATTGGTTCGGCTGTTGAACTTTATAATATTACCAAGGATCCTATGTATCTTCAGGATGCCATACGTACCGCTAACAACGAAATCGCTGATCCGAACCTTACAGTAAACGGGATACTCAAGAATGAAGGACAAGGAGACGGTGGTTTATTTAAAGGAGTTGTGGTACGTTATCTAACCCTGTTGATTGAGCTGCCTGATCTGGATGCGACAAATAAAGCCAAATATGCCAGCTTTTTGCAACAAAATGCCCAGTCGCTTAGTGCTAAGGGTATAGGCAGGCCATCTATGATGATAAGCCCGGATTGGACTAAACTCCCATCTGGTAGTACCGATCTTACCACCCAGTTGAGTGGTGTCATGATGATTGAAGCAGCAGCTAAATTAAAAGCCGAAGGAAAAATTCAATAAAAGTATACTCACAATTTTGGATCAATCGATTTAATCAAGCTATTTTTAAAGATGAGAAATTTTGCTAAAAGCATTTTAAACGTAATAATGGCCATTCTGCTTGCATCAACTGTCGGAAGAGGTCAAACCACAAGTTATACCAAATATGTAAACACCTTTATCGGCTCGGAAGGAGTTACTGATCCTAAAATTCTGGGTTATGAGTTACCAAAAGGTTGGCGGGCATGGTCGGGGCTTACCTTTCCTGGCAGTTCGTTGCCTAACGCCATGGTGCAATTAAGTCCGATGACAAAATTTCAGCCCGCTGGTGCCGGATATGAGTATGAGGATTCAGTTATCGTAGGCTTTACGCACACCAATAAAGGCCATTGGAATTTGGGTAACATCCCCATTCTGCCGCTTTCAAACCCGGGTACACAATTTGGCTCAAGGTTTACGCACAAAAACGAAAGCGCTTCTCCTGGCTTTTACCAGGTATACCTGGATGATTACCATGTTAACGTGACTTTAACATCTACATTAAGGTGCGGGTATCACAAGTACGAGTATAAAAACAATACGGACAGGCAAATACTTTTTGACCTATCAAAAGCGCTTAGCCATGTATCAACCTGGAAGATTGACCAGGCTGGGGATTTTGCTTTACAGGGTTTCCAGAGCGGTGAAAACGTGTACTTTTATGCAATACTGAATACCAAAATTGAAAAGTTAGAAAAGAAGGATGAAGGCCAACACACTGGCTTTGCCATAGTTCATTTGGCTAATGGTAGTACAGGTCCAGTGGAACTAAAAATAGGCCTGTCATTTGTGAGTGTAGAAAACGCCAAACAAAATCTGGAAAAAGAAATAGGCAATAAAACATTTGAAGCTGTTCGGAAAGAAGCCAACCAAAAATGGGAGATGTTATTATCATCTATCCAGGTGAAAGGCGGAACTTACAAACAAAAGCAAATGTTCTATTCGTGTTTTTACAGATCATTTTTGTGGCCGGCATTGCGTAGCGATGTAAATGGAGAATTTAAGGATATCAAAAATAATGTGGTAAAAACGGGTATTACTTATTACACAGAACCCTCGTTGTGGGATACCTACCGTAATAAGGACGTACTTTTAGAGCTCATAAGCCCGGATGTTACGCTTAATGTCATTAAATCACTGAAAGACAAAGGCTATAAAACAGGGTTTATACCCACCTTTTTTCATGGTGATCATGCTGCATCTTCTATTGCGGGTGCTTATCTCAGAGGCATTGATGATTTTGATATCAAAGGCACCTATCAGTTATTGCTAAGAAATGCCAATATAGAAGGTGGGACGCGTCCATTTATAGCGGAATATATTAAAAAAGGATATATATCAGATCCTGATATAGCTGAACCCAATGTAGAAACCAAGGGTAAAGCAGGAGTATCCAAAACATTAGAATATGCCTATGACGATTATTCTGTTGCCCAGATCGCCAAAAAATTGGGTGATACCGCCAATTACAGGATCTTAATGGCAAGATCCAAAAACTATAAAAATGTATTTGATCCCTCTACAAAATTTATGAGGGGCAGGTTAGAAAATGGCGATTGGGTGAAAAACTTTAATCCTCAATATCCTTACTACGAATATATGTACAGGGAGGCTAATGCCTGGCAGGTATCCTTCTTCGCCCCTCATGATATGCCCGGATTGGTTAAACTCTATGGTGGATCAAAAAACTTTGAAGCGAAGCTGGATTCATTTTTTACCGTGCCATGGAATCCTCATTACATCGCCAGAAATGTAGAAACTATGGTGGGCCAATATTGCCAGGGTAATCAGCCCGATCATGAGGCGCCTTTTGCCTATTATTTTGTTGGCAAACCATGGAAATCACAAAAGATCCTTGATCATATATTAAATAACTTATATGGCATTGGAGAAAGAGGATTGGAGCTTAGCGGAATGGATGACGCAGGGGAAATGTCAGCGTGGTATGTATTCAGCGCTTTAGGCCTTTATCCTTTTTCGGCCACCGACCCCGAGTATTTGGTTACAGTTCCGCTTTTCGATGAAGTAAAATGGAAAACAAATACAGGTAAAATATTAACCATAACAAAACCCGGAAAGGGGAGAGCATTAACAGCTATAAAAGTAAACGATAAGGAAATTAAGGGCTATTTTGTGCCAAATAACCTGTTTCATAGCGGCGGTAAGATTGAGGTTATGACAAAGTAGTTAACCCGCCAGAAAATTGTCGTAAGATTCATTTGAGCTTTTTTTGGATAAAAACCTTATAGTCAACAAATTTAATCCATTAAAAGAATTAAGAGCATTTTCTTTAGCCGGTTGGATGTATTTGTTTTTCAACCGGCTTTAATTTTATCTCAACCACCACTTAAGGTATCATCAAAACCTGTATTTATTCAATAAATAATCCATCCCAATGGTCAATTAATACAATTAAGGTTAAAATATGGTTATAACTCAGCAATTTTCGAGTAGGATGCATGGCCAGCTAGTTATAGATTTGATCCGCGCCAATAGCTAAAACCAATACAAATTATCTGAATGTCTTTTATGAAAAATCTATATTTTCTATTCTATCTATTTTGATTTTTAGCAATGGTGTTATTAAGGCGCAAAATCAATATTTAAATGACCGTTACTATTAATTTGCTATTTATATCCAGGCAAATTAAAAAGCACTCGTCTGATTAGCATTTTTAAAAACTTGAACTTTATTATGAAACAACTATTGTACATGATAATATTTTCGTGCTTACTGCCTTTTAACCTGCAGGCGCAAAAAATTATTATTGGCACTAAGGCATTTGCCATCGTATATCAGCGGAATGTTGAAGGTCATTTGCAGCAAATTTACCTGGGCAAAAAATTATCAGATACTGCAGGATACAGAAATATCAATTCGGGCCTAAGTCCCGCCTATGCAACCGGCGGCTCAACGTATCTTAACGAACCCGCTTTAGCTGTTAAGCATGCCGACGGCAATATGTCCCTTGTTTTGGATTATGTGTCGTCAAGAACAAGCAATGAGAATAACAATATTGTAAATACAGAGATTGAGTTAAAAGACCCTCAATACCCGTTTTTTGTAACGCTCCATTACCGGGCTTACCAAACGCAAAACATCATTGAAACCTGGACAAGTATCCGTCATACCGAAAAGTCAGATGTAATACTTAACCGGTATGCATCGGCTTTTATTAATATTCCTTCGCAGCAAAATTACCTCACTCATTTTTACGGAGAGTACAATTATGAAATGCAAATGCATAAATTCCAGCTTGCTCCGGGCATATTCAGCATTCAGTCAAAACTTGGGGTAAGAACGGCTTGTAATTATAATCCATCCTTTATGGTATCGCCCAATAATGACGTTACCGAAAACGCAGGGGAAGTTTTTGCCGGAACTCTTGCCTACAGCGGAAATTTCGATATTCAGTTTGAATCATTAAAGCTGAATGTGGATATGGGCAATTCTTTGAAAATTATCCCGGGCGTCAACGCTTATGCATCAGACTATTCATTAAAGCCAAGAGAAAACTTTGAAACGCCACATTTTATATTCACTTATACTACTAATGGCGAAGGACAGGTAAGTCGTAACTTTCATAATTGGGCCATTAATTATGGAATATGGAATGGGCATCAAAAGCGGCAAACCTTATTGAATAACTGGGAAGCCACTTATTTTACTTTTAACCAGGATACACTGGTGAATTTATTTGACGGGGCTAAAAAACTGGGTGTCGATATGTTTTTGCTGGATGATGGGTGGTTTGCCAATAAATATCCGCGCGATAATTCACGAGCGGGGCTAGGTGATTGGGATGCGAATAGAAAAAAATTACCAGATGGTATTGGCTACCTGGTAAAGCAGGCAACAGCAAAAGGGTTGAATTTTGGGATATGGATTGAGCCCGAAATGGTTAATCCTAAAAGCGAGCTGTATGAAAAGCACCCTGATTGGGTATTGAAAGCTCCAAATAGGCCAGAGCATCTTTATCGCACACAATTAGTGTTAGATCTTACTAATCCTGCTGTTCAGGACTTTGTATTTGGAGTTATTGATAAGCTGATGAAGGAATCTCCCAATATTTCCTACATGAAGTGGGACTGTAACCGTTCGATGGATAATGCTTATAGCCCTTATCTTGGAAAAGATCAGGACGCTATGTATGTACGTTATACGCAGGGTTTTTATAAAGTACTTGACCGGGTGCGCGCAAAATATCCTAACCTGGACATGATGTTGTGTGCCAGCGGGGGCGGCCGCGTTGAGTATGGCGCGTTAAAGTATTTCCAGGAATTTTGGCCGAGCGACAATACTTATCCAATGGACAGGATAAAGATTCAATGGGGGTATTCTTATTTTTATCCTGCGCTTGCTATTTGTGCACATGTTACTGCTGCGGGTAGTGAGTCGCTGAAATACAAACTGGACGTGGCCATGTCATGTAAGCTGGGTTTTGATATTATGGTTAAAAAAATGAGTGAGCCTGACATTGCCTTAAGCCACACAGTCACTGACAATTATAAACGGCTTCAAAATGTAATCAATTATGGCGATCTGTACCGGCTTGTATCCCCGTACAAAACAAATTTTGCTTCGCTTATGTATGTCGACAGTACAAAAAATAAGGCTGTAGTTTTTGCCTATAATCTTGAAAGTATTGAAGCCGATACGTATCCTGAATTAAAAATGAATGGTCTTGACCCGAATAAGAAATACAGGATTACGGAAATAAATTTAAATGACGGAGCTAAGGCAAAATTCCCTGAAAATGGTCAGATATTCAGCGGCGAAACACTAATGGAACAAGGACTGAAATGGTATTTGAAATGGGCGCGTACCAGTTCAGTATTGGAATTAGAAGCTATTTAAAAGATAAGATTGGTCATCTAAAGAGGCCATAACTGCCCTTATAACAAAGGTTAAGAACCTACAGGGAAATCTAAGAATTTTGATTTCTTTCGGTATTGAGACGGTGTAAAACCTGTAATTGATTTGAAAAACTTGTTAAAATTAGGGAGATTATTGTATCCGCTTTGATAACATGCGTCTGATATGGAATAACTTTCATTCTGGATCAATTTGCAGGCATGGCCTATTCGCAATTCATTCAGGAACTGTGTAAATGATTTTTGAGTGCGGCTTTTAAAAAAACGACAAAATGAATTGGTTGTCATATTGCATAAATCAGCTACCTCTTTAAGCTCGATATTATGATGAAAGTTGTGCATTAAAAATTGATATACATCATTTATTCGCTTGGTGTCCTTTTCGTCATACTGATTTTTAAAAGAGAGGCTCGCCAAATAGCTATACTCGTGCGAGGTTGACAAAATTTCAATAGCTTGCAAAAAGTAAATGATCTTTTTAAACCCATTATTTTCCGACATATCTGCAAGTATCTTTGTTACTCTTTTGTTGGTGTCCCCATAAAATCTTAAGCCTCTGGCTGATTTTTTGATGAGTTCTGCTGTAGGGGCTAGAATATTTTGCTCGTCTGTTAAATTCAACAAAAAATCCGGAGGGAAATAAATAACAGTTGATTTAACATTACCCTCTTTCATTTCATGCTGAAATGCTTCATCATTTTTCCATATATGGGGTAGGTTTGGACCCATTAATACCAGATCACCGGCTTCAAAATTGTCTATATGGTCACCAACAATACGCTTCCCAAAACTTTTTTCTACCCATACCAACTCACAAAGCTGATGAAAGTGTAACGGTGATGTGAGGTAAGCGGTGTCCAATTTCTTTATTTGAATGGTCCTACTGCCAGGTAAATTAATATCTATTAACTGGGGTTTCATTTGTAGATGTATAAGCGTTCAAAATAAAACTAAATTAACTGTTATTTATGATTGTGAATTAAATAATGGTAAAGTATTTTATTAACTGGCTAAATAGCTTTTTGAAAGTGGATTAATATACGGTCTATATTTATCCTCAATAAATCAAGATACTTAGCGTACTCAATAATCAATGACAAATAACAATAACTCGGAAGCACTTTGGTCGGACGATGATGAACTTTTTCAATTAATACGTACAGAACTTTATACAGCTGTAGTGGGTGATATTATGGATAAAATGGGTTTTCTTCACCAGTTTTTACCGCCCCAGATCAAACCATTAAGGCAAGATATGTATATTGTAGGAAGAGCAATGACTGTATTGGAAGCAGATGTGATTTCTGAAAGAAGCGAACATAATCCTATCTTAAATAAACCTTTTGGCCTGATGCTGGAAGCTTTGGACGATTTAAAAAAGAATGAAGTGTATATCTGTGGCGGAGCTTCGCCCACTTATGCTTTATGGGGCGAGTTAATGAGTACCAGGGCTATTAAGTTGGAAGCCGCAGGGGCGATAGTGGATGGGTATTCAAGGGATAGTAAAGATATATTAGAGTTGAATTTTCCAACCTTTTCTTACGGTAGCTATGCGCAGGATCAGGCACCACGCGGAAAGGTGATTGATTTTCGGGTGCCAATTAAAATCAATGGAGTTAAAATAAATTCTGGAGACATTGTTTTGGGCGATATCGATGGCGTTTGCGTTGTGCCCAGGGAAATTGAACAAGAGGTATTTAAACTGGCCATTGAAAAAGCCAGGGGCGAAAAAACGGTGCGGAAAAAAATCGAAGAAGGTATGAGTGCAAAGGAGGCATTTGAAATATATGGTATCCTATAGTAATCGACTTTGTTGGTTGTTTTTGGCCTTTTTTTGTCCTGTTTATTGTTTTGGACAGAGCGCAATCAATGGTTTTGAAATTCCCCGGATTTCACCTTTACCGGCAAGTACAAACGGAACTCAACAGGTGCAAATTTTGTTAAATGGTAAATGGGATTTTCAGGTGCTGGGGCATGCAGCAAAGCATAACATTAACGTACCCGGCGAATGGGAAATGCAGGGGTTTACCGTAAATGAAGGCGAAACAGCTTTATACAGCTTAAAATTGAATATTCCGGCTGATTGGAAGGGCCGGCAGATAAAAATACGCTTTGATGGTGTAAGTTCTCATGCGGTTGTAAAGATGAATAATATAAAGGTAGGCGAGCATGAAGGTAGTTTTGTTCCATTTGAAGTAGATGTTACCAAGGCTCTTAACCCTAATGAGAATTTATTACAAGTGGAAGTGCAGGCATTAACCATTAGCGATAGGCTGGCATGTACCTCTCAATATGCTGTACACACGGTTGGTGGTTTATTACGTAAAGTAGTTTTGTTTTCAGTGCCTTCAATAAACATTGCTTCTGCTATAACCACAACAACCTTTGATGCGCAGTTTAAAAATGCCACATTAAAAATACAATCGAACATAGCTAATGAGGCCGTACAATCAGCATCTGCCCAGCTTCAATATGTTTTAACGGATACAAAAGGTACGGTGATTTTTCAAAAGCTCTCGGCATTGGAAAAAAATGTCGCACCCGGTAGCATGGCTAACTCGCAAACCAGTATTAATGTACATCAACCAGAGCAATGGAATCCTGAACATCCTTACCTTTATCATTTAAAAAGCACTTTATTGGTCAATGGTAAAGCTGTTGAAACAATAAATCAAAATCTGGGATTTAGGCAGATTAACATAAAAGATAATCAATTACTGATAAATGGCAGGGTTATAAAATTACACGGCATAAACAGACATTCCATATATCCGTTAACAGGCAGAAGTATTAGTCCTGAATTGGATCGTAAGGATGCTGAATTATTTCGTGCTGCCAATTGTAATTATATCCGCACATCACATTATCCGCCCTCCGAAGAATTCCTAAATGCAGCCGATGAGTTAGGTTTATTTGTAGAAAGTGAAGCCTCTCTTTGCTGGATAAATCACGGTGCATCACCCATCTGGAAAAAATGGGATTATAAAGATGAACGGTTTTTACCTTATATGGTTAATGCCGATGTCGAAAATGTATTGGCAGGTCGTAACCATCCATCAATCATCATCTGGTCACTCGGAAACGAGTCGGTGTGGAGCCCTTTGTGGGAAAAGGTATTAGCAGTTGTTAAAATGCTCGATCCTTCGCGTCCGACAACTTTTCATGACCAATGTTGGGGTGGTTATAATAATGCCCATAGTAAAGCTGATATCGCTGTATATCATTATCCTGGTATCAACGGGCCCGCTGCAAGTGATACGATGAAACGCCCGGTTCTTTTCGGTGAGTATGCTCATATTTCCTGTTACAACCGACGAGAATTATTGACTGACCCAGGTGTACGAAGCAGTTATGGAAAGCCCCTGGAAACCATGTATGACTCCATGTACTATTATAAAGGATGCCTTGGCGGTGCTATATGGAGTGGCATTGATGATACTTTTCATATGTCCGACGGAAGGATTATAGGTTATGGCCCCTGGGGGCCCATAGATGGGTGGCGCCGACCCAAACCGGAGTATTTTGGCATGAAAAAGGCCTATTCGCCTATAAAAATAAAGCAGATCATTTGGCCATCGGCTGGTAAAAGGTATATTGAACTAAGTGTAGAGAACCGGTATGATTTTATCTCATTGAAAGAGGTAGCGATTACTGCTGTTTTAAATGGTGTTGCGCAATTAGTTAAAGCAGATATTAGACCCCACAGTAGCGGAGTTATCAGAATTCCTGCCGGTAATGTAAAAACGCTGGAAATAAACTTTAAAGACCCACGGGGTTTTATTGCCGATGAAGAAAAATATGAAACAACGGTTGATGAACCTATATTAACTAATCAGGATGTGGTGGCAGTATCCTACACAGAAAATGATGCCGCTTACATGGTAAAACAAGGCGATGTACAATATATCATCAGCAAAAATACGGGTATCATTATTTCGGCACGAAAAGGTGAGGTGGAGATATTGAAACAAGGTCCGGTATTTAGCATGGTACCCATGAATGATGAGGATGGCGGTAAACCCAACGTAGCAGGAGAAACATATCAGAATAATATTTATCCGCTTAAAAACTATCCTTCATATACTTTATTTGCCAGTAATATTATAGTACAAAAGACTGATCCGGGATTGAAATTTTCTATGGATATTACTTATGCTGATTGTAAAGGAAAACAAAGCTATTTGTTTACGAATGATGGGAAATTGATAACCGAATACGAGGTACAATATACAAAGGCCGATAGATCTCCGTACCAATATGGATTAATGTTACAGTTGCCAAAATCATTTGACCAGCTCAGCTGGAAACGAAAAGCAGAATTTACTGTTTATCCTGCAAATGATATTGCCCGGACAATAGGTGTTGCCATGCTTAACTCAAAGCACATGAAAGCAGTGGAAGATTGGGGTGTTGTACAAAAAGGTGACTGGAAAGACGATGCAAATGATTTGGGCAGTAATGACTTTCGTTCTACCAAGCGATATATTCAAAACGCGTCGTTACAGAATGATCAGGGAAACTTGGTTAATGTACTTTCTGATGCAACTCAAGCTTCACGTACATGGTTGCAGGACGAACATATAAACTGGCTGATAGCTGATTATTGTAATAATGGATCAGAACCATTTTATGGGTCTCCGCATTCAGCGGGAAGAATTAAAATAAAAGATAAAGTTTTAAAAGGGAAACTAGTACTTATATTGAAATAAAATGACAGGTAACTGTTACTGAAAAATATGAAAATTACTGACGTAAAAGTGTGGCTGGTTGAAGGGGTTAAATATAACTGGACATTACTGAAAATATATACAGACACCGGGCATACTGGCGTTGGTGAAGCCACAAACTGGCCGGGTAGTCCTATTGTTTACCATGCTGCAAAACACGTAGGAGAGCGTATTATAGGGCTCGACCCTATGAAAACGGATTTTATATGGACAAAGCTATATCGTGACCTAAACTGGATTGGGCCTTACGGAGCCAGTATGTGTGCTATTAGTGGTATTGATATGGCCTTGCTTGATTTGAAAGGTAAAGTGCTCAATACACCATGTTACGAGTTGCTGGGCGGAGCATTCCGTAAGGAAATCTTACTATATGCCAATTATTGGTTTACCGGTGGCGGACACAATGCTGATGACTATGCCGCGCAGGCAAAAAAGGTAAAAGAAGCCGGGTTTACCGGTTTAAAATTTGATCCCTTTGCGCATACCAATTATTTATACGGCGAAGACTTGTCAAGTAATCTAACCCTTACCGCTGCTCAACAAGATCTGGCCTTTAATGTGAGTAAGACCGTTCGGGATGCGGTGGGCCCGGATTTTGATATCATGATTGAGACCCATGCTATGCTTAATTATCGGATAGCAGTAAAAATGGCTCAGCGGTTATCCGAACTTGATATTACCTGGTATGAAGAACCCGCCGGACCTGAAAGTGCCGATACCTTACGGGCCATGCGTGAGCGTATCCCTTCCAATGTGTCTATATGTGTTGGTGAGCGGCATTATACCCGGTATGGTATCCGCCCGGTATTGGAAAAAAATATTTGTGATATCATGATGCCGGATATTACCCGTTGCGGCGGCCCCTCAGAAATGAAACGTATGGCCACTATGATGGAAGCATATAATGTTTTACTGGCACCTCATAATCCTAACGGACCATTATCTACACTGGCTTCTGCTCATGTATGTGCATCGGTACCCAATTTTTTCAGACAGGAATTTATGTTTAATGATGTACCATGGAGAGATACGGTGATTACCCATCCTATTAAAGACATGGTCATAAATGGGAATCTATATCTGAGTGATCGCCCTGGTTTGGGGGTAGATTTGATAGAGGAAGAAATGGAGAAATATCCAGGAGTAACAGTTTCTAGACCAGGTTTTTATGTGTAATAAAAGTATATTATATGTTTCAAATTGATTATACTGGGAAAACAGTGCTGATCACCGGCGCTTCATCAGGCATCGGATTAGGTGTCGCCAAAATGTTCGCAAAAGCGGGTGCTAACGTTTCTGGTTGTGGTTTGGAAAACATTGGTAATGAGTTTATAAATGAAGTAGAAAATCAAGGTGGTAAGGCATTGTATAGTGCATGTGATGTTACCAAAAAAGAAGACTTGCAAAAACTTGTCCAGAATACAATTGAAAAATTTGGTCAAATAGATATTTTAATATCCAATGCGGGCGGTAATATTTTTGAAGGTGTTGAAGATTGCGATGATGAACACTGGTCTCAAAACATCGATCTGAACCTGGCGTCACATTGGCGACTGGCAAAACTATGTAAACCTTATCTCCGAAAAAATAATGGGGTGATTATTATTATAACTTCCAATCATGCATACAGTTCTATTCCCGGCTGTTTCCCATATAACCTGGCTAAAACTGCTTTAACAGGCCTGGTAAGAAGTATAGCTATTGAATGGAATCCTGAAATAAGAACGGTAGGCCTGGCCCCCGGTTTTATTGATACCCCGGGCAATCAAGAATGGTTTAACTTATTCCAGGACCCTCAACAAGAAAAAACGCGGACAATAGATATGCACCCGGTTAAAAAATTAGGTACTACTGAAGAGATGGGTGCTTGGTGCGTTTTTCTTGCAAGCAGTTATGCAGCCTTTGCGTCGGGTACCACCTATCTGATAGATGGAGGTAGAAGCGCACTGATGCAGGATCATAATATCTAAAGGAAGAATGACAGATTATCTATCTAACAATTACGCAATGCAAGTTTGGAACGCTGAAGTACTCTATAAAACAGATTTGATTCTAGGAGAAGGTGCATATTGGCACGAAGGCTGGAAGAAGTTTCTGTATGTTGATATTGAAGGACGAAAAGTAGGATGTATTAATCCGATAACAAAAGAAATAAAGGAAAAGTATGTTGGTAAAAGGGTAGGGACAGTTGTGCCAGCCACTAACGGTAAATTGATAGTAGCATTGCAGGGTTCAATTGAAGAACTGGACTTTGAAACCGGAGAATTGAGGGAATTAGTAAGGATTGAGCAAGATAAGCCAAGTAATCGTTCTAATGATGGTAAATGTGATGCAGCTGGCAGGTTATGGATAGGTACTATGCATGTGGATGCAAAATTGCATGAAGGTGCGTTATACAGATTTGATGGTGAGCTGAAAAAAATACTGGACAATATCAGCATATCAAATGGGATTTGCTGGTCGGCAGATAATCGGACAATGTATTATATAGATTCATCTGATTATAATATCAAAGCCTACGATTTTAATCTGGCTTCAGGTGATATCTCTAATGAGCGGGTTATTGTTCACATAAAAGAGCCGGATCATACACCAGATGGGATGTGTATCGACAAAGACGGAATGTTGTGGGTTGCCATTTGGGGTGGCAGTTGCGTAAACCGTTACGATCCTGGTACGGGCAATTTGATTGGTTGTGTAAATGTTGATGCACCAAATGTTTCCAATTGCGCTTTTGGAGGGAATGATATGAATCTGTTGTTTATCACTACCGCCAGAGCGGACCTGAGCGATGGACAATTACAGCAATATCCCCTAAGCGGCTCTTTGTTTTATGCCAATATAGACGTATCCGGAGCTGGCACAAATTGGTTTAGTCACCAATTTATCGTGCCAGCTACAGAATCTTAGCTATCTTACTTATTTGCGCCTCTTGCCCATTTTTTTAATTGATCTATGGCATTGGCCAACACGCCTGCTGATCCTTTAAAGGAAGCGGATCCATTAGGCTTGCCATTAACACTGTACCATTCGTAAAAACCTTTGTCCTTAATGGTTCTGTTAACCATAGGTTGTAACTCTTCGTAGGCTTCTTTAATAAAGCCATATCTGATGAGCTGTTGTATCATCCGTGCACCAAACCAGGTCCAATCGCCACCATTTTGGTAAATGTATTGTTTTGATGCGGTAGAGCCTTTGTAAATTCCTTCTGGATAAACTGGGTAAAGTGTTAATCCGATGGATGGTGCGCCAGATAATTTTACATTACGTAACATATCCTGATTAACAAGCCGTATTTCATTTTTTGATAAAATCCCAGCTTCAATGGCTATAGCCGAGCCTCCGTGAAAATAGATCTTATCTTCATGGAAATTTGCAGGAAAAGGCGATTTATCAAGATAGAGGTGAGGGATAAATTTATGTTTTTTTGATTTCCAAAGGTATTTTCGGATCGAGTTAATCGTAGTCACTTTCAACTGCCGCCAATGGTGCTGACCCTGTTCCTGATCATAAAAGCCAATCATATCATTCAAGGCAATTACCAACATGGCATTATCGTAAATATCAATTGCCCAATGGGTGTTTTTATCAATATCCACTGTAGCTCCGCCTTCAATCTGCACATCCCCCCAATCTTGTGTAGTGGCCCCGGTTAATAAATGATATTTATTTGAATAACGATTCTTTAATAGATAGGCTATTGAAAGTTCCAGTCGTTGCAGTGCAGTTTTACCTGCAATCATTTCCTTTAGGATTGATCTGTCGCCGGTAACACGTATATACTTGGCGATGGCCTGTATCAGCGAAGTTTCCTGGTCTGTTTCTACTGTGTTTTTAAAGCCCACATGGGTGCTATCATAAGGGGAGGTATAAATGTTTGGATCATTCCAGGTTACATGTCCCTTTAATACATACCCATCTACAATTTCGCCATTAGGTTGTTGAAGCCGCAGAAAAGTGAGTAGATTAGTGCGGATACTATCGTGGTTGTAAACTTTGCATGAAGTTTCAATAAAAGTATTAAAATCACGTATCCATACCTGTGGGTAACCATCGCCTGCGTTAAACCCTTTGCTCAAGAGGGCTGTAGCCTTGGCGTACACGGTATCCAGCTTTTTATCTGCCAAGATCCGTGCAGCTAATTTCTGATCTTGCTGCGAATATCCCTGCACAGAAACACCAATTATCAAAGAAATAGCAATAATGATAGCTTTCATGTGCTGTTCTTATAAGCCTTTAAAGGGTGACAATGAAAAAAATAACCTGTAATCTTTTATTCTGCCATTGGCACCATCCTGGCGGGGTAAAAGCCTCATTCCACTTACTTTATAGGATTTTCCAAGATCTATTACGATTTGATGCGGTGGTTTTGGAGCCTTATTCTCCCATTCAGTATGCCAAATGCTGGTGTACTGCAAATCAAATACGTTTGATGCGTCTCCATCATCACCATTTAGTTCTTCACTGTCTGCATAAACAATTTTCCAATTTGTTCTTGGAATTTCTTTTCCCTGATCATCTAGTAAAATAATTTCCGCTATGGAGCTATAAGGCTGACCTTTTTGTTCGGAAAGGGCTTCTAAACAAAAATAACGTGTGTTAATTGGTGGGAAATATACGTTTTGCCATTTATTAGTGTTTTCAAAGGTGCCTTCAAAATGCGGACGTAATTGATCTGATATCCATTTTTGACCGGTCGTTTTATGCAACTGAGGTTGTTGTTCGTTAACAATATCCAGTATTGGCTTATCCAGAAACTGTAATTCGGGTTTCTTTACTCCAAAAAGATCAAAAACGATAACTTCATTTTTTCCCTTTTTAAGCCAGCTGCCGGGTAATAACATGGTTTGAGTGGGGCCTATATTCCAGTAGCGACCAAGGCAATTGCCATTTACCCAAACAAGACCCTTATTCCATTTACTGAGATCCAAATAGGTGTCTTGTAAATTATCGGTGGTAAAATTGCCTTTATAAAATCCAACAGTTGGGTTCTGATTGGTTATTGCATTGTATTTTACCGGAATTGTGTTTTCCCCCAGCTGTATAGGATAGTTTTTCCAGTTTCTGATCTCTGTTTTTTCTTCTCCGGTCAGTAAGTATACTTGCCCGTGTATACCTTTTCGATCATGCATAGCATAGCCGTAATTTACACGACCAGTGGCCTCTGCCAGTATAGTCAGTTTGGTGTTTTTCTCCCGTTTGGGTATTTCGATATTGTATTTATTTTTCCGGCGGTCTATTGTGCCAATTAGTTTATCATCAGTATAAATTAAGGCATAATCGTGTATCTCTTTAAATTGCAGCAGAGCTTTGGCTCCGGCTTTAATCGTAGTTTCATAAAGTACACAACCGAAATCCTGGTTCAGATCCTCCATTAGTTTTGCTGTATCTGATATAACCGGCCGAGGAAGATTTTTGTCCAACGCTGCATAGGACGTGAATTTAACAGGTTTCAGCTTTTGTATTTTATTGAGAGCAGGCACATCAGGTAGGCTTTCGTCTGTTTGTAAATAATTACTGAACAGGTTTCGGATCTGGTAATATTTTTCTGTTGGATTACCGGCCTCATCAATAGGCGCATCATAATCATAACTTGTGGTTTGAGGTAAATATGGAGGGGCATTAGCTCCACTGTAAGTGCCAAAAGAAGTGCCGCCATGTACCATATAAATACTGAAGGATTCTTTATGGTCAAGCATGTATTTTAATTCGCTGATAATTCTGGGGGTATTACCGGTATGATGCGGTCTTCCCCAGCTATCAAACCATCCCGGGTAATATTCCCCGCACATAAGCGGTCCTTTAGGTTGAATGGCCCTTAGCGCATTAAAATTACCCTCAGGTCCTCCTCCAAAATTCACGACAGCAAAAAGACCATCTGGGTGATCATTTTTTAATTGAGAGGGGCCATCGCAATGAAATAGAGGCACAGTAAAGCCTGCTGTTTCAATATATGATTTTATGATATTCATATATGCCTTATCATCACCATAACTGCCATATTCATTTTCAACCTGTACCATGATAATATTACCTCCCTTAGTTATTTGTAATGGAGCCAATTGCTTACCTACTTCCAGCAAATATTTTTTGCATCTATCCAGGTAATATGGATCCTGCGTACGGAGTTTAATGTTTTTGTTTTTTAAGAGCCACCATGGAAAACCACCAAAATCCCATTCGGCGCAGGAGTAGGGGCCCGGTCTCAAAATAACATATAAACCTTCTTCTTTTGCTATTTTGCAAAATGTCGCTGCATCACTTTGACCAGTCCAGGTAAACTGGTTAGGTTGTTTTTCATGCATATTCCAAAACAAATAAGCGCAAACTGTATTCAATCCCATGGCTTTGGCCATTTTTAACCGATTTCGCCATTCGGCTTTTGGAATACGAGCAAAGTGCATCTCGCCACAGCGAATTATATATGGCTTACCATTTAACTCAAATGAGTCTTCTCCTATTTTAAAAGTTGGGTTTTGCGCTGATGATGAGAAATATAAAAATATAAATACGAGAACAAACAGGATACGCTTCATTTTTAGATTTAGTGGTTTATAATTTGGATAGCTGAAATTACTTGTATTTGAATAAAGCTGTATCTTATTTATTAACGCAAACGTTTGTGAAAGACTAATATTAACCCAAAGGTTTACTGATCGACTAACGCATATGCAATTTTGATAAAATATTAGGGTATTCTTTAGTTCCTGCAGATGTCCTAAAAATTCCTAAAATCAGAATCTGGATAAAAGCCTTTAAGGTTAGAATCTTTTTTAAATCTTGCTTGGTGTCCAAAAAATAATATCATCTTTAATTGAATATTAATTTTACATCTATGAAAATGATTAAATCCTTTGCTTTTTTGACCTTTATGCTGGCAATTTCCTTTAATGCTTTTTCACAAACCAAAACAGGGCAGGTTTATCTGATACGTTCTACAGGTTATACGGGTTCTGCAGTGAATTATAGATTATATATTGATGATCAGTTAGTTTGTAAGTTGAAAAACAAATCTTACTCCGTGCATGATATAGGCGTGGGTCAACATACTGTTAGTGTGGTTAGCGGGGGAATATCAAACGGGAAAAAATCAGCGCCATTAACTATAACGGTGATTGAGGGTAAAGTGAACTATGTGAGTGTTGTTAGTACGCAAAGCGGTTATGTAAACAAACTTACCTGCCAGGAAATTACCCAGAATTCGGCTGAGCCTCTACTGGCGAAAGCCACTCAAAATCAGAATTGTTTACCTGCTAAATAAAATAAGAGGAAAGGGATTCATTTATTATAACAACTGGTATTTAAAAGATATCTAAGTTCTTTTAACAAGTATGTCAAATTCATAAAATATGGAGATGCCCGAAATTGAACATTTCCATCTGGGTTTATTTATCTCATATTTAGAAAAAATCAGCCTATAGTCTTCAGAACTTGGATGTTGAACTATTCAGAAATGAGCTGACTGTTTTCCAATAGGCAAATATCGCTAATTTAGTTAAAGCTTATTATGACTGTATTTTTGTAAATGCTATAATAAGCTTTAACTTAAAACTGTATAAATTACATTTTATGATGATTTTTAGCTGTTTACGATCCTGTTTTGACCTGTTTTTATGACTTTAAGTTGTTGATAATGTTATTCTTTTTTAAAGATGAGTTAAATAAAGGCTCTTTTTTTTGTCAACTTTTTAATTTTTATCGATTGTTTCTGATCGAAATAATAAAAGTTTATTATTTTTTTAATATCACTTGGTAAAACGTTTTTGTTAATTATATTTGTTAAAACCAATTGTAAAAAATACGTTACTGCTCAATAACTTAGTCCACCTGAAAGGCTTTTTTTGAGATTTATGTACTTATTAAATTAACCAATATCACTAACATGAAGAACCTGATTTACCTGTACCACATCTTCCGGGAATCAATATCCTGATAAGGAAGCCATCAATGAAAATCTCTTATGGAGGTTTTTAGATGCCAAGAGTATTTATTAATTAACCTAATCACCAAAAGTGAAAAGAACACAAGGGTTTCGTCGTCCCTGATGACAAATCTGTGGGTGCATAAGTATGCGCCGTTGTCAAGAATATTCCTGCAGATTATTTTTGGTAACGTGTTCTTTTTACTCAAAATCGCCACTATGGAAAAAGAATTACATTCTACTTAATCTAAAGGCATCCTTTGTTCGCGCAAATCATTTGCGGACATAACAGGATATGATCCTTTAAATCACAAATTTTTATTTCATCAATCTAAAGATCCATTAATTATGCGATACTTATGGCTGTGCCTTGTGGTTTTTGCTGCAATTACCACGTGTGCACTTACTGGCTTAGCTAAGGGGAATGAGGGTAAAAAAAGCAAAATAAAGCATGCTGTTTTTAATGATAATGCTCATGTCCGCCGCGATACGGTGGTTAAAGATTCATTATTAAAAGATAGTATAAATATTATTAAAAGACACACCATTTATAATAAACTGGCAGACAGCGTTAGCAAGAAGCCTTATGATCTGTCAAAGTTTCCTGGTGTTTCCCTGCAGCAGCTTTTAAAAGGACAATTTTCCGGTTTATATATACAAGAGCCTTCCGGTGAGCCAGGCAGTGTGCAAAATATGTTTATAAGAGGTGTTCCTATGCCGCTGCTTTCTCCCAGAGATGTTTACCAATCGCAACCGTTGGTTGTGCTAGATGGTATCCCGCTTGTAACGGAACACCCGTTTGCATACGATATACAGTTATATAACTATAACAGAATGGGGACTGCTACCAATCCTTTTGCAGATATCGATATGAATAATATCGCTTCTGTAGAAGTATTAAAGGATTTAGCTGCCACAGCAATTTATGGCCCACGGGCAGTAAATGGGGTTATTGTTTTAACATCTAAAACTCCCGTGGCTGCCAAAAGTATCACCTTTGATTCTTACATAGGTTTGGCGCAACGACCCCATGTAAATACTATAAATGGTAAATACGAAAACGCTTTCAGGCAACGTTTTTATGACCTTTATACAACTAATGGAAGATATTCAGATGATGAAAATTACCCTATCTATCTGAGCGATTCATTAAATAATGTTTATAGCGGGAAATCCGATTGGAGTGATCTTTATTATCGTAATGCGGTTGTTTATGGTATCAATTTTGGCATCTCCGGAGGAACCGACCGGGCTAATTTCCGCTTCTCATTAGGTGATCTGAAAAATGAAGGTGTTGCTGATGGTACAGGGCTAAACCGATATAGCGCCATGTTCAATATCAACATGAAGCCTATAAAATGGCTCCTTTTTTCGGCTATGGTAAATGCTAACCGGGTTGAACGGCAACGAAATAAATACCTGCGTGACCGATTTGCCCAGATCAATTACTTCCCAGACCTGAGCGCGCCGCTGCCACCCAACAAAGACTTTTATGCCGATTACCTTGAACAGTACAAAAAAGGTTTTGATAATAATAAGAACAATATTATTGATGGTTATGCCAAAATAGGGATCGACCTTGGGAAATTTAAGTTTGTGACCACCTTTAATGTGGATTACAATGAAGGTTATCGCGATGTATTTTATGCGCGTACTCTTTTACAAGGCAATAGCTATGCTTCCAACTATTTTGGTTTTAGTCAACGCATCATGGCAGATAATAGGGCAACCTACGATTTGACTATAAATAAAGTACATGATTTTCATTTTGAAGTTGGGCAATCAACTCAATGGGATATTTATAAGTATAGCAACGCTTACGCTTACAAAGGGGTAAATGATTATATTAAAATAAATCTGTTAGTTTCAAATCCTAAAAATCCAGATGGATCCGATAACCCTGATTATCTGAATACCACAGCTTTTCCACGAGAATTAACCTATCGTTTCCTGGATAAGATTAAGGACAATCTGGTTTCTTTTTACGCTAAAACAGATTATTCATTTAAAGGAAAATATTTTTTATCGGCAACAGTACGTGCCGATGGCTCATCAAATGCCCAACCTACCAGCAGATGGTTTTATTCACCAGTAGTATCTGCCGCCTGGAGTATTAAAAAAGAATTACTTAACCACAGTACTACTGTAAGCGATCTTGTTTTACGTGCAAGCGCGGGTAGGTTAGGTAGGCTTAACGCATTTGACAATTATGCGCAGGGCCCTCAGTATACCGCATCGGTAGGATATACAGGCAATTTAACCGTACCAGGATATAACGGTTTTGGTGTATTAACCAGGCCCTATTCTACCGGATGGGTAGGCTATGGAATTCCGTGGTCATATTCAAATCAGTTAGACCTGGGTACCGATGCAAGTTTACTGAACAACCGTTTGCATCTTTCGGTTGATTGGTACTTGAAACAGGAAAAGAACCTGCTGATTGGTATCCCTGCCTTTGCTGAGTACGGTTATAAACAGTCGATTGAAAGCGGTATGGCTGTAAATAATACAGGTATCGATGTATCCATATCGGCTAATATTATCCGAAATACAAAATTTGGGTGGACATCATCCTTGAACCTTAATCATAACGCTAATAAATTAAAAGCTCTGCCAAGAGGTTTAAACCAAATTATAATAGATAATAAGCTTTTAAAGGTAGGCAGTCCGGTAGATCAGTACTGGTTGCTGACGAATGACGGCATTTATAAATCTGAAAGTGAAATACCCGTTGTAAACGGTCAATCACTTAAATATAATGGTATTGCATTACACGCTGGTGATCCCAAATGGCGGGATATAAACGGCGACAATGTAATTGATAACAAAGATAAGACATTGAAAGGACACTCATTGCCCCGCATATCTGGTGGTTATGATAACACTTTCAGATATGGCAATTGGAACTTAAACCTTAACCTCTATTTCAATCTGGGGCGGGATCTTATCCACCAGGAAATGGCCAACCGCTTTGACTTTATTAACCGCGAAGGTAACAGCGATGTCAATTCTGTTAAGGAAATCACATTTTGGGAGAAGCGCGGCGATTACAGTAAGTATCCCTTGTATAACCCCTGGAGCACAGTTATCCCGTATCGGGTAGATCAGGATCTTTTTCTTGAAAATGCTTCATTCCTGAAATTAAGAACAGTTTCCATAGGATATGATCTTACCAAAGTTATGCGCTCAAAGAAAATTAAACTCACCAGGTTTTACGTGTACGCAACTGCGAATAATGTGTTTACCATAACGCCTTATACAGGTCAGGATCCTGAGCTGGTGAACTATGATGGTTACGACACAGGTTACGGTTTGCCGATACCAAGAACATATACCCTGGGTGTAAAAATGGAATTATGATATGAAGAACGATCACAAAAATCATGTTATAAAAATGAAAAAGATATCATGTATCGTGCTGCTATTGGTAACGGCACTCATGAGCTGTAATAAAACACTTGATATTGATTCATCAAGAGTTGTGGGTGAAAAAAATATGTGGAACAAGCTTGAAGATGCACGTGCCGGCATATTAGGGGTTTATGCCCTTACTAGGGCTGCCTTGTCTGACAATGATGGGCACTGGCTTTACGGCGATGTAAGGACGGGCGAGTTTATCAGTCCAAATCGGCAAGATCTAAAGGCATTGGCTAGTAACCAGCTCAATGCATCCTATCCAACCATTGATGCTTTGTCTGATTGGACACGATTTTACGCCATAGTTAATGCGGCAAATATTTTCCTTGAGCGTATTGGCGACGTGAAAGCCGCTGATAAACGCTACACAGACAATTACCTGAAGGTTGATGTTGCACAAGTTCGCTTTTTACGGGCTTTTACTTATTTCTATATGGTGAGAATATGGGGAGATGTGCCATTTATCACCGCTTCGCACGATGGTAAGTTTGAAAATCAACCACGCGAGAACAGCAACAAAATATTAGTATGGGCGCAACAAGAAATACTTAAATCGGCAACGGATCTACCCTTTATTTATAGTGGCAACGATGTTCAGCAACCTGGCAATTATTATAATGAAGATGCCACCCGGTGGGGCGGAGCATTAGCTACAAAAAATACAGCTTACGCGGTTTTGGCTCATTTAGCGGCATGGCAGGGTAACTATACCGATGTGGCTACCTACACCAAATTTGTTGAAGACAATTATGGTAAAAGTGGTATCAATTATCAGAGTACAGAAGACCTTACCAAATCAAACGGGTTCTTTTATAATAAAAATACCAGTCAGATGTTTGGCTTTGATTCTGATTGGGGACATATCGATGGGTCTGTAACAGGGCACCTGGAAGAACTTACCCTGGCGGAGCCTGTAGTAAATAAAAAGGTGCCTGATATTTATATCCCTAAAGATACTATCCTGAAAATATTTGATCAGCCTAAAGACGAACGCTTTAGTATTGATACCCTGGGCCAGCCACGATCGGAAAGATACTTTACCAATATTAATGGTAAGTACCCCATTTTTAGTAAAATAAAGGTTATCCAGGGAGGCGTTTCTGATCCAACTTTCAGATACTTTACCAGTGCACTGATTTTTACCAGATTGGAAGATATCGTGCTGCTGCGGGCCGAGGCGTTGGCTGTTTTGGGTGATCTGAATGGTGCCATGAACGAAGTAACGACGGTAATGACCAGAAGGGGAATAACCGAATTTGATTTCAATCAGGATATCATTGACATGATATTTAAAGAACGACACCGCGAGCTCCTGGGCGAAGGCCATCGATGGTATGATCTGATACGTTACAATAAAATCAAGCAAAATAACCCTGCATTTCTGAAACTCATCAATTCGCAGGGTATATACTGGCCTGTATCGCGTAAGCTTATTTCACAAAATAATCTGTTAACTCAAAATCCATTTTGGAAATAAACTAACCATATATGAAAAGACTAATAAAATATATGCTGTTTGTAATGTTGTTGCAAAGCGCCTGTAAAAAAGATGGTGGTTATCACAATGCCGCAGGAAATAGTACAAAGTTTTCTGGTAATACCTACGAGTATTTGAAAAGTAAACCGGGTGTATATGATTCATTGCTGGCTGTGATAGACAGAATGGGCCTAAAACAAACGCTGGCAGATAGCAATGTTACCCTTTTTGCAGTTACCAATCCTAGTTTTCAGTTAGCCATTAATAATTTGAACACTCTAAGACGACAAGGAGATAAAGATCCGTTGTTTTTGGCAAACATTGATGGCGTACAACTAGATACTATGGTTTCGTACTATATTATCAGAGGTAAACGTACTACAGACTCCCTGCTTCTGCAAGACGGCCTTGATCTTTATAGCGTACGTTTTGGATACCCAATGCATGGTAAGGTTTCCAAAATAGCTGCATCTGGCCTAACAGGTGGAGGTCCTGATGTTATTGAATACAGTAATACCAAACGGAGTAAGTTCATCAGAAACTGGTCTACCGCTACAACTGGTTCTAATAATATCAGTACCAAAAATGGTATTGTCCATGTAATAAGCCCCGACCACATCTTTGGTTTTGATGAATTTGTATCGCGATTAACATTTGTTCCGCCACCGCCCAATCTGATGACTTTGATAGGAGGTAAGCTTACCGTTTTAAGAGATAACGACGGAGGTCCCGATAATGGTGAAGGCTCTAAAAAAGTAATTGATGGCGATGATCATACCAAGTTTCTGGCTAATCTTCAGGGGCGTTTGTGGATGCAGTTTGAGTTAAATGAACCTGCAGTATCAGGAGTTTACACACTTACGTCGGCTAACGATGCTCCGGAACGTGACCCCAAAGCATGGACCTATGAAGGTTCAAATGATGGTAAAGCGTGGACCGAACTCGACCGCAGGAGCAACTTCTTTTTCGAGGAACGATACCAGACAAAGGTTTTCAGATGCCCTAATACTACGGCTTATAAATTTTATCGTGTAGATATCACTGAACTACGTGACGGCGGTCTTTTCCAACTCGCTGAGTGGACTATAAATAAAGTGAAATAAGCCATGGAAGATCAAAATATCAATGCAATGAAAAAAACTAAACAGATGCAAATATTCGTAAAAAAAGGATTTATAGCTATCCTGTTTGCTGCAGCAGTACTCAGCAGCTGTAGAAAGTTATATGGTATTCCAGACGAGAAGGATTATCTGAGTTCAAATATAAATTACAGCAATAAAATTTTTGAACCAATTTTAGGGCGCACCACTTTAATGGGCGGGTTTAACGGCGATAATTCAACCCAGCCGATAAAATTTGAGATAATTAATGCCCGTTTTGGCGATGGAAAACCCGTTACTGATCTTTTTCAGAAAAAGCAAACTTATGTATGGACAGCCCCTTATAGTGGTCTTGAAAAAAGTCTTGCCGAGATAGAGGCGAAACGAAAACTGGAAGAGCACCCATTATTTGAAGTGCGCTCGTCTGGTGAGTTTATTATGTGGGCTTCATCTACCAATGACCTCATTAAACCAAGGCCGGCCGACAGTACCAACTTTCCGCAGGACACCCGTTTCTTCGATATTAAAATAAGTAATACAGGTGGCAGCACTGTTATCAGGGATTTGCAGGTACGTCCATTTCGTGAACGCCCGTATGAACCTTCAGATGATTTTAACATTTATTCTGGTGGACCTGCTCCGCATCCTAAAACACCTTATAACCCGGCAAGCCGAAACTATATCAGACCATTTTTAAACGGCGTGATAGGTGCAACAACCGATATCCCATTGCAAAGCAACGATGATAAAAAAGATGTAGTGGTTTATATACGACCATTTAATGGTGGTACCGGAAATTCACTCAGGTTTAAATTTCTAAATAAGGATTCTGTAGAAATGAACCCTGCTTTGTTCAACGAAACCGTATGGGATAAAATTGTACATGGCTTTAATATGCAAAAAACGGCAACCTATGTGCAGTATGATGTTGCATATCCTATTCCACTGGTAGCAATACCAACTATTTATGCGCCTGGCGGAACCAGGGATCACGCCGAATTTAAATACTCCAGAATTGGATTTGGCGGTGGCCGGGTGGTGGCAAGTTTCGGAATTGATTTCGCCATATATAAAAAGGGGAACTGGGAGGTAGTGTTTCACTTTTTAAAGGACAACCCAAAGTTTGAAGACGAATAACCGAATTTAAAACTTATCACGATGAGAAAACATATACTATTTTATATAGTGCTTGTTGTTTGTACGATGCTCTGCTGCACAGACGTTCATGCTCAAGCGCAAAATGTAACTATCACTGGTACGGTAGTCGAGAAATCAACTAATAAAACCTTGCCGGGTGTAAATATATACTTGGGAGGTAAGGGCTTAACCCAAACAGATACCAAGGGAAGGTTTACTGTTGCTATACCTGTTAACAGTATACTCACATTTACTTTTGTTGGTTTTGTTTCAGAAAAAGTAAAACTTGAGCCCGGTCAAAAAAATATAACGGTAACACTAACTGAGGATAAAAAGGGTCTTAATGAGGTAATTATTGTGGCCTATCAGAACAGAAATAAAGAAAGTACCCCAGGTGCTTCGGTAACTATAACGGCTAAGGATATTCAGGATGTTCCAACTTCAAACGTCGAAAATTTATTACAAGGTAAAGTTGCCGGATTAAATGTTCAAAATAATACAGGGGCTCCTGGCTTCAGAGGTTCTGTTCAGGTACGTGGTTTATCAACTCTGAGTGTAACAGGTAGCGGTAGCGAATCATTTTTACAACCCACATCTCCTTTATACATTATTGATGGAGTGCCTTTGGATGCAGATAAGGCTGCTGAATTTGGTTTTCAGACACAGGGACCGGGGGTGAGCCCTTTATCATTGATACCGGTAGAGGACATTCAAAGCATACAAGTGATGAAGGACGCGCAAGCAACCTCTATGTATGGATCAAGAGGCGCTTACGGTGTTATCATCATAACCACCAAACGCGGGAATTCAAAAGTGCCAAGGGTGCGGTATACCGGTAATTTCTTTGTTAATGCAACACCAAAGCTACGTGAAACACTTGGTGGGAATGCCGAACGCCAGGCAAAAATTCAGCAGATACTATCAAATGCCACAACCATTGATGAATTGAGAAAGCTGGGCATGACTGGTTTCCTGGCTGACAGTTTGAACGCTTACTGGAACAATTCCACAAACTGGCAAGCCATTTTTTACGGCACAACACATAACCAAAGCCATAACGTATCCCTCGATGGTGGAAACGAGCGCTTTAACTATAAAGTGAATATGGGATACTATTCGGAAAAAGGGGTTATTAAAAATACTGGTTTCGACAGGTATAACATGAATATGAACATGGAGTTTAAGCCAAATGATAAGTTCAGGTTTTTTGGTTCATTATTCGGTTCATTAGGTAGTCAGGCCAAGGGAAATGGCGTTGGTTTATTGCAGCAGGGAGTAGCTCAAAATGGGCAGGCTTCTACTTTACTGCCACCTCCCTCGTTTTATCTTTCACCCGATGGCGTGACTTCTGCTTTACAAACTAAAAATAGTAACAGTACAAGAAATATACGCACCAATATTGATGGCCGGTATGAGTTTCTTCCCGGTCTTGCCTTGTCTTCCAGCATCAGCTATGATTATACCTCTGATGCCGAATCAACATTTACCCCTGCTGCCGCGAATGCTCAGTTTGCGCAGATATATGATTATGAAGGTCGAAACTTTACATTATATAACCGTAATGCTATCACCTATGCTAAAACGTTCGGTGCAGATCATACTATATTCATCAACACTTTTAACGAAATATATAAGCAGGGCGGCCAAAGCGGTATCATCAGACAAACCCGCATCCCTAACGATCAATTAGAAGGTCCAATAGGATTCGATCCTTATAATTCAAGAGGTGGTGGCGTATTATCGAATTACAAAAATGCTACTATAGCATCGTTTGCCGGCTCATTTAATTATGATTATAAAAAGAAATATGTTTTGGAGCTTTCATACCGTTTGGATGGTACATCATCAAATGGTTTAGAGAACCCGTATTCAAAAAACCCTGCAGCCGGTTTCAGGTGGAATTACTATAAAGAAAACTGGTTTAAAAACTGGGATTG